>Ga0099822_1001438_pt1 | contig 27721 bp, 25 predicted proteins | sample CowpeawhiteBW_FD_76839 | JGI IMG/M metagenome (GOLD analysis project Ga0099822, IMG submission 76839) | Root nodule microbial communities of legume samples collected from California USA - Cow pea white BW | ecosystem: Host-associated > Plants > Roots > Nodule | place: USA: California | collected... | reverse complement strand
TAAAATAAATATATATTTATATAAAATTGAAAGAGGGTATAAATGTAAAATAATATATTATCTTCTTAAATCCTTGCAAAATGAAGTGATGAACTTTCAGACTAATCTCGCAAATCCATCTCTACTTTTCTTTTCAAATCGTATCATGAGAACATAAATTTTTTTAAAATCCACCCTCACAAATCATTCTCTACAGGACAATACATACAAACGAACGGGTCCTTAGTCTTTCAATTTTGTGAATTCATATTTGTCTGTGACAATATGCAAGTTATTTAGTTTTGTGTTTGAATTATGGTTTTCATGTAAATAGTATGTTGTTTCTATGAATCTTTTCCTGAATATGAAATATTGAATACTTAAATTGCTTGTTATTTTGATCTTTTTTATTATTGAATTATGAATTGTGTATGGATAGTGACAATGAAATAAAACAACATAATAATAGATATTGTCATATTGATAATAATTTAATTAAATCACAATATCGACCATCAAGAAAAAACATTATATCAATCTCACTTTCAAACTTTTTTATTCTCTAACTTTAGAATTGGTAAATTAGCTACTTTTTTTATTTAGCAAAGTAAAAAGTACGTGTAAATGTACAAATAAAACAATAGCAGTAGCATATTTTAGCTCAATTATTTTTTTATTTTATAAAACTATATATTTTTGTCTCTTCTGTCGTATAGATTAAACAATTTTTTTAATAAAGCATAATTTAAGAAACCAATTGAGTCTGGTGGATCATAATAAATATAAATTTGCATATCTAGATTTATTGTGGTACCTCTATAAACATATTCAATAATAACCATTTTTTCTCAAAAATGTATCAGCTACATTCTTAACTTAGTCCTAAGTTTATCTAGTGAGAAATTTGGTAAAAAAATGTCTCCATACCATACAATTAATTCAATTTCCTTGTAAACTTTTTTGCTGAAACTCTCAATTTAATTTTTTTTGTCCGAAGATAAAAAGTGTCAAACATTTTCTCATATGCTTGAAACCATGTAGTTAATTAATAATCAATTTTATATAAATAAAAAAACTTGTTTAATCTTCTTGTTAATTTAACATATTTGTGTATAAGCATGTTAAAATAATATATTATAGATAAGAATAGTAGATATTATACATATGAACTTGTAATACTTTGATGGAACAGTCCTATTTATTAAGTTAAAGTTTGGGATTGAAATTAGTAATAGGTGGAAAGTATAAAAATGATACTTAAAAGATTTATTTTGATACTAATTTTATGTCCATTGGTTATTTATTTTGTATTGTTATCAAATTAATTATAAATATGATTTAGCTACATTTTTAAAAGTAAGTTAAGTTTAAATTTATAATATATATTTAGAAATGTTACTTTTAATTTAGTCGGAGATTTTTTAATCATAGATATTCATGGTTGATAAAGTTTACTATGTTCATGGTTCATCAACTATTAAAAATTTTCATAATGAATTTGTTATAAAATTTTAAAAAATAAATTGTTTATTATTTTTTTTTAATTTTAATTAATAGGTAATTTTTTATAATTATTTTTTATAAAATTATAAAATTTCGTAAGTATTTATAAAATTTGTTATGAAAAGTATTTTATATAAAATATTCTGCAAATAAATTAACAATAAATTTTTACAATTTTTTTATCATAATAAAATTTAAAAATATTTTTTAAAAAAATAAACAAAATTTATAAAAAATGAGTTCTTTTAGTAGTCCTATGCAAAGTTTGCAAGATATATTATCATATTATTTTGTATACAAAATGTTATCCTGTAATGATTTTCTTCAAAATATCCATTTTATTTGCTTTGCAAGTTCTTAAATATTAACAGTTTTTATATCGACAAAAACAAAAAAGGAGAAAAAAAAAATAATATAGAGCATATGAAAATAAAAGGTCTTCAATCTGCCAACACAAGTGGTCCCAAATGATATTCTTTATTGCAACACCTCAACCATTCCACGTTTTTTCTTATATAACTTCATTTCTTTACTATTCACTATTCACTTTTATGTTCGCAAATCATTTTCTGTCATCTTAGGTTAATTCCTAAAATCTTAAAACAAATAATTTATTATTTTCTTATAACGTATTCAGCATCAGCATCTTCTGATATTTGTTTGTGGTAATATATATGCATTTTAATCTAAACAATATCATATAACTGTACTAAGTAAAAATAAATAAAAATTGTAAGTAGTTGGATTCAGAATCACATGACATGTCTTAGAAGGACCAAGATTAATTTATGAAAAAGCATAATTATGAATATATATATATATATATATATATATATATATAAAGAAGGAAATAAAATTTGAAATAATATTTTTAAAAATAGGATAGGACTTCCAATATCAATTAAAAAAATGAATATAAAATATGTAGTCACGAAGAAAGATAAACTTAAACAATTCTAAAAAGCCAAAATCTCAGGACTATTGAAAACAACCTACAAGCAAACTAGTGGTTTTGAAACCAGAAGGAGTATTAAATTATGTAAAACTTATTTTGTTTAATAAAATTTATGAGTATTAAATTGAATCAATATAATCGTTGGTTTGACAGATTCACTGAATATGTTAAATTTAGCAAGTTTGGCATAATTTAAAAACTAGTTAACTCTTTACCAGTTAATTTAATTTTCAACACTTAATATACTCTAAAGAGTGTATCCATAAATGGTAAACTTATCCAAAGTTTAATATGTACAATCATAAAAATAACAAAACATAATTCGAAATATAAGTTTTCTAAATGTTTATCGTATAACGAATTATCAAGTAAAATAGATATCCAAAGCATATGAAGTAAATCTCCTTCCACCAAATTTATGACTCAACAGATATATAATTTCATAATAAATGAAGAATGAGAAATTTGTAAATATTTATTAAAAAAGTAATTATCCACTCTAACAAAATATCTAAATCATAAAAACTTTCTGTCTATAATTTGAAGTTGATAAGTTAATTTTTTTTATCAATAATTATATTTTTTAGAAGATGGTATTGAATATATCAAGACAAATCACCAGTGTAAGCTTTTATTTTTATTTTCTATTACTGATTATGTACATTTTTTTTTCTTGGAGTTTGAAAACGATACATATTCAAGTTGTCTCAATCAAAAAAAAAAAGGGGAATATGGAGATAATTTAAACAAGTAGGTATATTTGTTGTGTAGTTTAATGTCTTGAAAAGGACATCAACCTAATGAATACTGAAATTGTTCTTTTTAAGATAAAGTAGCTTAACATATTCTAAACATATGGTTTTTTACATTTACTCAATTAAGTTCAGTTTAAATATGTGATGAGATGAGAAGTGATATTATCTTTTATATTAGAAAGGGATTTCATTTAAATTTGTCATGCATGTTTAATTGGTATATATTATTTTTTGATTGAATGGATTAAATGGAGGGTTAGGATTAGTTTTTTTTTTTTAATTACAAATTTTATTTTGTTGACAAGTGTCATAAATTTTATGAACTCAATATCTTTTATATATTTTTTAAATATTTTGACTGCAATTGGAGTAACCAACTTGATGGATTTGATTTTTTTTGTTAATGATCTTTGAATATTCAGTACTTTATTAGTTTTGTTAATAATTTTCTTAAATCTTTGAGATTTACACTTATTTGTAAAATATAAATTAAATGTTTATCTTTTTCACTTTTATTAAATATTTTGAAATGTATGAAAGTTAAAAAATAAAATAACAATAAAAAATAAAAATAACAAAAATAAAAAATGATAACACTGAATCAATCCAACCCGACTTAGTTATCAATAAATTTAAAAAATTTGAACTGACTCTCACCACGCGTTAGTAGGTTAAATATGTTAACTCAATTAATTAAAAAATTTACAATTTTCTTTTCCTCAATCCTAAAAAAAACACTAAATTATAATTTTGATTAAATTCTAAATAAAGTCAAAACATATTATAAGTTCATAAATTCGCAAAATTTACCTTCGATCGAAAGAAAATGTACTAAAAATTGAAGAAAAGTGAAATTAAGTTGATAACTATAAGTTTGGTGTGTCATTTTATTTTTCAAATTTTTATCTTAAACACCTTTACACAATTGTATTTGTTCTAAATATTTATATAAAGTTCTATCATTCATTTTACTTGTATAATTGTATTTGCTCTAAATACTTATACAAAGTTCTATAATTTATTTTACACGAAAAATTAGAGTTATTCTATTTTAATGAGAAAGTTAAATTAAAAAATAACATTTAAAGTTATGTTTTTAATATAATTTAATATTTAAAATTTATTGATAGGTCAGTGAGTTCATCCAAATTAAATCCAACCATGTTGCACCCCAAAACGTTCAAAATTTAAACATGTTTCCACCAAACCCTAGCAATTCCGTTCAAATATATATGTTCAACTTCTATCAAGCATATATGTCATCCAACACATAGAAATTATAGTAATTATGTCTTTCAAAATCAAGAAACATTATATGACAATTTATTCCATGGATATAAAACAATAGTGTTACTTCTTAAAAGAATTATAGCATCCATCATATTAGTTATTTAATTGTTAAAGTTACAATCCATTATATTAGTTATTTAATATTTACAGTTACATTTTCTTTAATCAAATTAATCCTTAGCAATTCCAATTTAAGAATGGCTCAACACGTTTGGAAATCAATAACGTAACCAACAAGAGTCTATTACTAACAATTATTACTAGTTACCCGTAGCTATGAGCAAATTTCCATAATCTGAAGGTGCCATCATTCACCTTCAACCTTCTCATATTAAAATAATTTTAAAAAGAATAAATATGCAACTTTTTATAAAATGTATTCCTCTCGTGTTACTTCTTAAAAATGTGAAAACAATTTCATTCCAATGACTATTCTATATCACACTTCAGTGCCTAAAATAAGTACACCAAAAAAGCACTAATACATAACACCTGAATTTCAGACAAATAAACTACACAATAATGCAAAAAGAATGAGCAGAAGGACCATAGGATTTAGTCTTCGAAGGAGATCGTGACATGTGACATAATGGCATCCTAGTAGAGATCAAACACAACAAAAATACCTGACACAATTTCTGTCCACAACACATGAACAATAAAAACGAAGCAAGAGAACAACCACTTGATTATGGGATCCAATCTATAACACTCTAATTCATTAAACTACCACAATGGCATTTGGAAAACAAATCTCAAGGTTTTCTAGAGTACAATTCTTTTTATGATAACTCAATATACAATTTTATAAAACAAATCAATAGAATCAAGAATATGGTTTAAATGATTTCTTCTGGCATCGAACTCTCTTAATACTATGCCAGAAGCTTGGCCAAAAACACAAATCAGAGCACAGTTATTTAAAAAAACTGTTTTATTCAATCACTTTGGTCTATTTATCCAGGGCTCCTGAACAACAATATAATGGAAATGACGTTTTATCAAAGACAACTCAAACTGCTTATACATCCTCTACACTAGCAATTCAAATATAACCCTTGCTAATCATGAAGAACATTATACCCAAATCACAGGATGTAAAAACCATTAAATACCGAACAAAATATGAAATATAACTGTATTTAGAGAATCAAACCACCAAAATTGTTTACAAGTAGTCTTAGAACGGGTAAACTAAAACTAAAACACAACTGGGCAAACCAACAAACAGTAAAAAAAAACTAATATCCTCCTTTAAGATCATTGACCACGTCATAGGGAATGGGAGTGACAGTCTCCAATGTAGCTCCTTCAACCATAAAACCTGGTTTGGGACCCTCAGGTTGTCTCTTGGTGCTAATTTTCCCACCCTTTGCCTTAGCATCCGCCTTGAGTTGATCATTCTTGATCTTCCTCAAACGGAACTCCTCGGTGCACCTTGAAGGCATCACGTGCTCAACACGCACATGAATCCTCTTCCTAATAATTCTGTTCCCCACCTGCACAATACAAACTACTTATTTAACACAAATCCCTATTTCAAAAGGCATAACCACGAGTTCAGAACAAAAATATTATAAACTAAAATTAATTTCCTAGGAAGAGACCAAACAAATAAAACAGCATTAGAACACACCAATAGGGTAACAGTAATGCGTCGAAAGAACAAAATACGAATTAGAAAGCACAGCTATAAACATTCAAACCAAACTCAACAATGCATGAAGTATAGAGAAAACCAATAACTAAAACAAAAACAACATGAAAAGAAAAATCCAAATGCATTGAGTATAGATAATACGATGCACAATAGTAAATAGACTTTATGACGAATCCAGAAGAAAAGCAATAACGGCGTTAGGCTTTCCGGGAGAGTGAATACCTGTTTGTTAACCTCGACACCAATGGCGCGTTTGGTGACGTTCCAGACGCGACCGGTGCGGCCATGGTAGAACTTGTGAGGCATACCCTTGTGGACGGCGCCATTAACCTTGATGTCAACGTAGTCGCCGATGTGATAAGTTCGGAGATAAGTGGTGAGGGCGATGGTTCCCTTCTTCCTGAAGGGACGAGAGAATGAATCTCTGGTGCGAGATCTCAAACCGTGACCAGCCGGCATTTTTTCTTACCTAGGGTTTCTCTCTCGCTCTCTGCGTTCGGCTTGGGGTAGACGTAGAAGGAGCTATCAGTCTACATAAACCTGGGTTTTGGGTATGTCCAACGGGCTTTTCATTGGGCTTTTATTAATGGGCTCATTGGTATATCTCGGACCTTAAAAGTCAAAGACCAGCAATTCCCTAATTTTACTTCCATTAAAAAAAGCAAAAAATTGGAAACGAGTGCCTTAAATATTATTTTGTTCAATTTTCAAATCGTGGAGCGTTCTAGTTTACTCTCTCTTTTTGTTTTCTTTTCATGGTAGCTCTTAAAAATAAATAAAATACACGATTTAGATTTAGGTAGTGAAATAACTTTGGTATTAAAAATATTAGATTTAGTTTTAGAAAAATAATTTTAATTCTGAATAGCTGAGAAATATTTTATTTATATATTTTTTCTTTTCAATTTTAAGTTTAAATTAACCTTTTTAATGTTCAAATGATATCATTTAGAATAAACTTAGTTCACATAAAGAGAATATCCATTATTAAAAAAAGAAGAAGATGAAATTAAGTTTCGTAAAACATACCACAACTTTGTTAATGTGGATTGAAATTTAGTAATGATTTTATCTTCAAGTTCCTCTCATCAAATGGAGAGAAAGTTATTAGAGATTGTCATAAAGAACAATGAAACAAACATTCAAGTCAACTTTACAAATAATCTACCTATAAACTATACAAAAATAAAGGAATATAAAAAGATTGTTCTGGCACGTGTCCTAACCAAAAAAATCATCAAAAAAAATGGAAAAACAAAACTAAAAGAAAAATAGCTAAAAGAGAAAACCAAATAGCCAAAGATGACTTTATAAAAATAAATGAGTGGTTATCTTCTTCTAATAGTGACCAATCTAAAAGGTGACACACACTTGACTCTCTTTACATGTATTTACATGTATGACCTCTATTATAACTTATGGTTGCTCTTCCCTTTTCCCTTCTGCCATCTCCTTAGACTTTCACCAACGCCTCTCTACAATCATGTTGTTTCTCTCTTAATTTTCTAATACTTTTGTTATAATTGTTTTCTTCTCTATTCATTTCATTCTCTTTATTAGGATTTAAGTTATTTACACATTTAACATATTTTCACTTAAATATTAACTAGAAAACACGTTTGACACGTAAAATAATTTTAATATTATTAAGTCAAAATGACTATTTTAATTAAATTTTTTAATTTGAAAATCAAAAAATGTGTCAAATTTCAAACACGTACCAATTTTAATCTCTTAAAATTTATTGACTAAAAAGCATGTTTAACTCTTTATATGATAGTATTATGTGAAAAAAAAAAAACATAAATTAGATAATGAAATTATTGTCTTATAATCTCTTCTGTTAATTAGTTATTAACTTCATGTTAGTACAAAATATTGTAACATGTTTAACTCAATCAAGTATTTATTTAAGTGTATTAACAAAATCTGGTAGAGCTACAATAAAAATCATAGACACCTATTATTTATGAATTAAAGAGGTTTTGATTATAATTATTTATCGCTATGTAAAATAGTTAAACAAGTGTTTAGTTTTTATATCCTTCATAAATGACTAAGTGTTCAAACATTAACATTTCATCTCTTAAACCAACAATCAATTTTGTTTAAAAATAATGATGTAATGTAATAGACGTTATGTTGAGTAAGAACCACCACGTGAGACTAACAAAAATTACTGAAAGGGGAAAAACTTGAATAATATAAGATGAGAAATAGAGGAAGTGAAGAAAGGAAAGCAAAGATGTTATTAATTATAAACGTTATGTTACAATAGGAAAGCAGGGTGAATATTCAATAATCTCTATTGGATTTTATTCAATAATATTTTTTGCGAAATTCTAAAGTAAATAAATTCAAGAGTTATTTCATTATAGCATTAACACGTTGTGGGAGTTCTTACGTTCAAACATATGTTCAACTTGAACCAAACACATGATATCAAACAAATAGAAATCAGCGTTATTATGTCCATAAAAATCAAGAAACCTTATATGATAATTTATTATTCGGATAAATAAAAATGAAAACTGTTTAACTCTGCCATTGCATTGTAAATACCTACAAGTCGGAAGGATATCAGTTTTCCACTCCCAAATGGCTGACATGCAGAAAGATTAATATCAAAAAGATTTTGAAAATCCGGTAATGTAACCAACTCCTTTGGTCTTCTCATACTAAATAGTTTTAAAAAATTAGCAGAAAACATATTCTCCAAGATCAAGTAAAAATAAATACCAACTTAGAATAAAATTTATTCCACTCAAGTATGCTTATTTATTCCTTCCCTGGTTCCAGACTCTTCTATACTACAAACTACCAAAATGGCATTGGGAAACCTAATCTCGTTTAGCTTGTGTAGATTATAACTATTTCCACGATGAATCAAGATACAGTATTATGAAACAAAAGAATACAACCAAGATAACGACTAAAATGATTTCACTCTCTCTCTAAGCACAATGAAAGTAGCTTGGAAAATAAACAATTCAGCACAGATATTTACCAAAAATTTTAGTTATATTCAATCACTTCGGTCCACCATCTATCCAGTGCTCTTGAACATTAATATTAATGGAAATGACAATATAGCAAAATTACTCAAACCGCTTTCTCAAACTCCATCCTAGCAATTAAAAAAAAATCATACCCAAGCACATAAGCCAACCATGAAAGAAGAACACTGTTCGCAAATCATAGGATGTAAAACTCATTAAAAACGGAATAAAATAGAACATATAATTGTATTTAGAGAATCAAACAACCAAAATTGTTCACAAGTCGCCTGACAGAGGATAAACTAAAAACAAAAAAACTGGGCAAACCAACAAACAGAAATAAAACTAATATCCTCCTTTAAGATCGTTGACCACATCATAGGGAATGGGAGTGACGGTTTCCAATGTAGCTCCTTCGACCATGAAACCTGGTTTAGGACCCTCAGGTTGTCTCTTGGTGCTAATTTTCTCACCACTTGCCTTGGCATCCGCCTTGAGTTGATCATTCTTGATCTTCCTCAAACGGAACTCCTCGGTGCACCTTGAAGGCATCACGTGCTCAACACGCACATGAATCCTCTTTCTAATAATTCTGTTCCCCACCTGCACAATACAAACTACTTATTGAACACGAAATCTCTCCTATTTCAAAAGGCATAACGACGAGTTCAGAACAAAGAAATTTATAAACTCATATTAATTTTATAGGAAGAGACCACACAAATAAAACAGCAACATTAGAACACACCAATAAGGTAACAATAATCCGTTGAAGGCACGATATACTAACTAGAGAGCAGAGCTGTAAACTTTAAAACTAAAGTCAAGAATACATGGGAATAGATAAAACCTATAACGTAAAGAAAAAAAAAAAATAAATCAAAACGCTTACTATTGATAACGGAAAATATAATATTACGGACAGTATTAAATAGACAATACAACAATACAACGGATCAATAAGAAAAGAAATAACGGCATTAGGGTTTCCAAAAGAATGAATACCTGTTTGTTAACCTCGACACCAATGGCGCGTTTGGTGACATTCCAGACGCGACCGGTGCGGCCATGGTAAAACTTGTGAGGCATACCCTTGTGGACGGCACCGTTAACCTTAATGTCGACATAATCGCCGATGTGGTAAGTTCGAAGATAAGTAGTGAGCGCGATGGTTCCCTTCTTCCTGAAGGGACGAGAGAATGAATCTCTGGTGCGAGATCTCAAACCGTGACCAGCCGGCATTGTTCCTTACCTAGGGTTTCTCTCACTCTGCGCTCGGCTTTGGGTAGAAGGAGCTATCAGTCTTCAAAACCATCTTTACATTTTCTTTTATAGTGGAGCAGATTGTTAGGGTTTTGGATATGTCCAACGGGCTTTTCCTTGGGCTTTTATTAATGGACTCACTGGTATATCTTAGACCTAGCAATTCTCTAATTATACTCCCATTTTTTTTAAAATCATGATACCAGTGTCTTAAATATAATTTTAATTATTTTTTCAAATTGTAGAGTATATTAATAAGATTTTGTACTTTTTTGTGCTTTTTTATATTTTTTGTTGTTGCATGGTAACTCTTAAGATTACATAAAATAGACTATTTAGGCAATGAAACATAGTTAACTTCAAAGATATTAGATTTGGTTCTAGAAAAATAATTTTAATTATGGTTGGCTAAGAAATATGTTATTTATATTATTTTTTTTCAATTTTATTTTAATTTTAATTTTTTTATTTTTCAAAATTTAAGATTATATCATTTAGAAGAAAGCTATCCTAGTTTTGAGTCAAAATTCATACAATCTCTTTTAATTCATTATCACAAAAAACTACAAAATTGAGTTTGGTAGAACATACCACAGCTTCGTTAATTGTGGATTTAAGCTTAGTAATAATTTTATCATCGAGCTCCTGTCATTAAATGGAGGAAAAAGTATTGAAGATTGTCATAAACAATGAAACAAACCTTCTATCACAATTAACGTTTACAGGTAATACTCATATATTACGGTGATATATATATATATATATATATATATATATGTGTGTGTGTGTGTGACTATACCAATTTTAGGTGTGACTTTGGTATTTAAAAAGTACCTAAAGTTGCCTTACTTTTATCGTTCTTCTTTTCATGAGTTAAATTGGTTCATTATTTTAATATTTAATGAAGTGAAAAAAAAAAAAAACTTTTTTAAGGACCAACCAAATAATTTAAAAATTCAAACTATTCAAATTCACAATAAAAGAACCAAGTAATTTTGGTATTCACAATAACATTCATTCCATTCTATGATCTATTTTTGACGTCAGAATTCAAGTACATAATAATCGGCATTGAATCAAACAACATTGTTGACCACAATGGCGAAAATTTAAAGCGAGGAGACAATGCCACGCCACCTCTTGCAGTTCAAATTGGCCTTCAAGAGGCATGGATCTATACTGAATTTATTTTCAGCAGTGGCAACCTTGATTAGAACAAGATACATTTATATATACATTCAGCAAGTTGAATTACAAGCAGGTACACCTAATCTTACCAACTGTAATAGTTAGTGTCAAGCAATTGCCAACATACAATCGTAAACTACAACAGTGGAAGACTAGCTTGATGCCCCTGCACAATGAAAGAAAAAGGGACTCAAGTTAAACCAAGCGTTCACCATATATATTTATTAAAAGAGGCACTTCAAGATAACAGCTACAGCCAGTTATCTTTTGTTTCGGAAAAGAAATTTAGAGCTTGTAAAAATTGCACCCTTGGTCAGAATAGCTCAAGAAAACAAGATTGAATTTAAATTTAAATAGGAGAAAATATTACTTATCAAGCAAGCACTTTCATTATCTAGGCTGGAAAAGCAAAATTCAATTCCGAAGTCAGACGTCCAAATTTGTTTTAAAATACTGTATTAAATTCTATTCATCGCTAGCAGCACGACAATCTTGATTTGCTAATGCACGATACCTGATGTTCTCGAAGCAGATAAATTATCTGTAGCTCTACTAGAATTCCCTGTCTGAGCTTTGCTTTCCTCCCTTGAAACTCCAAGTGACCTAAGTTTGGATGATCTGATTGAATTTATCAAGGGAGCATCTTCATCCTCCTCCTCATGTCTTCTCCCTTCGTCTTGTGCATCTTGTTCATATGCACTGATGGAATCCTCGTCTTCGCTTGAACTTTGGTCATCAAAAAGCTTCTTTCCTGGTATGTTTTGCCTCTTTCGTGGCCGGCCCCTACGCCTAACAGAAACCCCTTCTTTTTCATCTGAAAAATTAACCAATTTGTGCCCAAAAGAGTTAGTAATTAAAAGCATTCCAAAGAATTGTAAAAAATGATTATTTCACTAAAAAAGGCCTTTACGAACCAAACATACTGTATATAGTCATCATTGTAATCTTAAGTACATCATGTAGCACACAGAAAAAAGGGAGAAGATATTTGATGTCAATAAAATATTATCAAAATTATGAAAAATATAAAACCGTAGCAAGATGGGATGCTAAAGGAAAACTTCATTTCATATGTTGTGCTCGTGCAGGCAGGCAACTCAGAAGTATTATGACTACCACTGAATGAAGCACATATTAGACACAGGCAATTTGTCTAATCATGGAAACTGAAACACAAGTACAAAACCCGAAAACTAGAGCCAAAAAGAAATGAACATGTAAAAGAACTACGGATTTACAATTGTAAATGCATAGTTTTGAAATTAGCGTCATATTTACCAAAAGCATACATTTATATCTGAGCACATTAATAAGGTCATACGGACCACCTGCACATGATCAATTTCGCTGCAACTATGCTACAACAGTGACAAAGTCATCACTAAACATCTAATCGTATCTGAACGCATTAATAAGGTCATACTCACCACCTGCACTGTGCACGATCAATTTCACTGCCAGTATGCTACAACAGCGGCTAAGTCATCACTAAACATATAATAGCAACTTAACTTCGATTTGTTCTCAAGTACCTAACCTTAGAACCAAATTTAATTATACAGAATCCCAAGTACCTACCTTAGAACCTATTTTATTTGCTTAAGAAATAAAATTATGCACTGTCCATGCACTTTGAAGGATCCCCTAACGAATATATCTGAGTTTCTTGGTCCTATCACTTTTCAGTAAAGAATATCTTTTATACAGGGTCCTAACCAGCGCATGTTATAAATCATGCCATGTTTGGCTTTGAAGAGAGAAATAGAGTGAGTGAAAATAGAGAAGAAATAAATTAGAAGAGCAATAGGTAAAGAAATAAAATTAAATGTTAAGTTGTTATGAACAGTAGAAACAGGAAAGAAATAGGGCTTTTTGAAAGTTGAGCAATTTGATTGAGTTGATAAGAGATCAATTATTTGGATAGTTAATACTCATTATACCCGGGCACCTTATGCAACACAAACCAAACATACAGGGAAAAATAGTAATTTATTTTTAAATTTTTTTGCCTATCGTCTTCAATTATTTCCCATCCTCTTCACCAAACTAACAAATCTATTTCAATAACAGGTAAATAACAAAGTCAGCAAAGCCCAGCCAAGCATATTATATGCAGAATGAACTTACAAACGACAACTAGTTAACCAAGTCGAATCTGGAAAAAAGAATTTGGCAAATGTTATTCACTAGTTAAATATTGGCTTGAACCTTCCAAAATTTGCAAAATAAATAATCACTATGTCATATATTATGTTTCACTCAGATAAAACCCATGATTGCTTAATGACGGAAAGTATTTGGCTGTCTGGTACATACCTAAGAATGAAAAAAAAAATGTATAAATTACCTTGAAATCCCTCATTCTTCGCACATTTTTCTCGTAAGTAGGCAATAAATGTGTGGAAGGGACGCCATCCACTGGGATTTTCCTCCGTATTGACATTTTGTGCTCTTTGTTGAACATCATTCAATCTTATTTCATAAAGAACATGCATCAAAATGTGTATTGCTACAAATAGTTATAAATAACACCAGCACATGAGAAACAAACTCTTACATGTCATTTAAATCTGGTGCAGGGAGTTTTGGCAAAAAATGAAGCACTGCCTCTTCAAGAAATGACAACTGTTTTGGGGCATCAATAAAAGCATATTCAATGCCATCCCTGACGACTTTTAAAATTTCAGGCCTGTATTTCATCCGAGCAGCACCAATAAATGTTCCAGAAAGCCTAGCAGCCAGATCTTTACATCCTAAAGGATTGTTTTCGGAAGAACCATTTTCACTACCAGAGATATTGACCGGAAGGCGATGGTATGCCTGCCAAATAAATTGGTGAAGATTTATAAAAAGAACCATAGAAGATGGGACAGGAGGGTGGAATATAAATATGGTGTTCCTCCTGAGGAAAAGGATGGTGAAAACTAGACCTTCATTTCCAATCAGTGCAAACTAAAATTCCAGAAAGCATGCAAAGACAACCTCAGTTGAACCACTTCTTGGAAGGAAGTGAATCCTATGTTCAGCTATGTCAACATTGAGCCCAAGCTTAAATAGAAAAATTAAAGGGTTTGAAATTGGAAGCGCTCCAAAATATAATATTCATTTTGTTTCTTAGGTATAGTACCGTTCCTTTTTATCAAGATAAAGAATCTCCTTAGCAATTAGAGGCAAATATTTATTTATATGTCTTACTTTAAAAGTAAAATATTGCAAGTAACTTTTGTATTCAGATTTCAAGTAAATAGGAGTGTCATCACAAGAATAAAATGAGTTCATGTCAATTTGTGCTAAGCAAGAATAATACACTCGTGAGTTGCTTTTGCATTTAGATTTAAAGTAAACAGGACACATGGCTAAAATTGGACTGTTTATCATTGCTAAAATAGAACTTGCAAAGACAAAAGAAAACCCAACTATATCTACCATTTAGGAAATGCGCCAAAAGACTAACCTTTTTAAGCGCTTCCAGAAAAATGAAAGCCAAATCAACATCCTTTTTCTTCAAAACTGTGATCAGATGCTTTACAATCTCAGTCACACTAGTCCCATGCATCACAAAATGAGAAATAATCTCAGAAGCAAGATCCTCCTACATCAGGAATAGTCAAATTTTGACATCAAAAGACATTTCACAAGCAACATTTCCCAATAAAAAGAAGAAATATTCATAACTTTACATAAACAAAATAACAATCCACCTTTGGAACAACATCATTTGCAATCAGCTTTGCAGCAGCAATCATCACAGCATCTCTATTTGTCTCCACAGCATACTCTTTATTAACATCTTCATCTTCTGCGTCATCTAAAAATTGATTGGCAGGCAAGTGAAAGAGACATCACTAAATCAATAACACCAATTTTATAAGCAATGCATACTTCAAGTGCCAAGTTCAAACTACAGACAGTACACAAAAAATTGTGTAGTTTCAATTTAATTACAAAACATAAGATGAATCTCAGTACTAGTCCATCACACCAGTCCATGTTCACCTGAAATAATAAGCTGTTGTTGACAAAGTTCCCAAAACTTCCGAAGCATAATTGCATCTGGCTGATATCCGAGTGTTTCTAGCTGTGTCTTTCTGAAATTTGTTGTTCTAAATAAGAACCATGTTTCTGCAAGTATGGTGCATACCTTCGGCCATAAAATATTCATCAGACCAAATCAAGAGAATGGAGACATGTATTTATAATCAACAAAGAAAAAAGGAGACAAATTGGAGCCCTCTTACTCTGCATGCAAGTTCACTTCCAGGTTTACCCCCTTCCTTGTTGTCAGCGGCCAAGTTGAGAAAGTACTCAAGTTCTTGTAACAAGGTATCACGCTTAGACAAAAGAGAAGTTAAGGATGCGCTAGAAACAGCTTCTTCATTTGCTATAGACTGTAGACTCCAAGCCAGATGCAAATACATGTTCAGAAGCAGGAAACCAACAACCTGAATTTGAATGAGCAGAAAATTAATAATCGAACACAAGTAACTATGTCACAAAAAACAAACAACCATTGTGAGAAACCACTTGCTCACCTCATCCTCCATATTATTCCTAGAACCACGTAGCACACTGACAATGTCTTCATACAGGCTATCAATAGGTACAGATCTTTTCAGTTGCAGTTCATACAACCTCTTCAAGTTTACAAGAAGAGAATATTCATCACCACCATCCTGCAGTGTCATCTCACTATATGTTAAGTTTCTTCTACAAGAAGCTAAAGTAACAAAAGTTATGAAATTTGAATTGCATAGAACATACCACTACTTCCTTAATAGCAGATTTCAGCTTAGCAATGATTTCATCTTCAAGTTCCTTTAATTTAATACGAGCAAAATCTTGCAATTCACCTTGACTTTCCATGCAACAAAAATCAATTGCCTTCACACAAGCCCTAAGAGGGTCTTTGTCACCATGCTTAAAAAATGCGTCTTTCATGAGCTGGAGTAAGTTTTTGAAATTCTGAAAAGCAACACTAATCAGGTTTTTCCGAAACAACATAGAAAATCTAAAATGACAGAAAAATTCACCAACCTGTTCCTGCCTCTTCAAGGAATAATATTCAAGATTCATATGCAAAACAATCTCAACCAGTGATGACACTTTTGCTTTATCTGAAATGTACTTTCGCAAGAGTAATGGGTATGACTTCATCATAGCCACAGTTATTTCCTGTTTGTTATTTTCAAATACATCCTGTCATTAATTGGAGGAAAGAAATTAGGGGCTGTCACAATGAACAATAAAACAAACCTTCCATCACAATGAATGTTTTCAAATAGTACTCGGTTGTTACTGATTGAGTATCCAAAAAATGCATTCTTTGGTAACAAAAGTAATTTAACGCAATGAATTCCTGAAGCAATCAGATAGATAATTACACTTCAAAAACACAATAAAAAATCCAAAATAAATTAGAAATGACAATAAGAATAAAGTTATATATACTGTACATGAAAGCATGGATTACTAAATTATGTCAAAATAAACATTAAACATCATGTGCAACACTCACATTAAAAACCACTATAAAAAAATCATTGGATGTTGGAGTTAATAAAACAAATACGTCATATTTAGATTTCAAAAGTTTAAAAGCCAAGATGGCACAAACCTTTTGGGCTTTGTTGTAGTATTGCTTTCTGTTATCCGTAGCAGGGACAATCCTCTCTCCAACAGCTTTCTTCACAGATGCACACAGGAGCCGCACCAAGTTTGTTGCATCACTGTCAGATAGCTCTACTGATGGATTTTCATCAAGCAGCAATGTTATGATGCACTTCCAATCCTGCAAACAAAATATCAAGTACTATCAAGAAACCACTAAACAGTACAACACTAACTATTACCAGAACAATTTTAGGTGCAGCATTGGCATAATATCCAGAGGACAGCAATTCCTGAACATACAGACGATGTGCAAAAGATATACATCGTACAAAAACTCAGAAGAGTGAGATCATACCCAGGACTTCAGATTTGTACTCAATCTACATTTGTGGAATCTTTAAAAAGTAGTAAGAATTTATTAGGAAGATATATGTGACAAATTCATTAGGAACAGCACTGCTTAATTAACAAAAGTTCCAGGTAAGGCATGTCCTAGCCAGGATTGGAATATTCTAGAATTTTTCACCAAATAGCAACATGCCTAAGCAAGGCAGGAACTCTAGAATTTGTTACCTATTATAAGCTAGAATTTGTTACCTATTATAAGAATGCAATACTCTAAAATATTTTTATCCTTCTATCCCATACCTTGCGTTTACCTACAATAAAGCACATCCTAGCCAGGATTGGAATATTCAGTTCAGAGATGCGTGAGTAGGCAGTTAAAAGGCATGATGGTCAAAAGGAGGGGGCATCACTTTATTCAATATTTTTCCTAGTATTAACAAGGCTTACATACCTTTATAGCGGCCATGTATTCCCACACATCATCAATTACGTAAATACTCAAAATTGGATCTTGAGGGAACTCCTCCAGAATTCGCAACATTCTCTTTAGATGGACCTCAGAGTTATTGACAGTTTCATCTGTAAAAAAAAATTGTCTCATCACAATTTTATCTTTGTCAAAATAATGGTATTCAATACAAAAGTGAAAATACATGGATTGACTTAAGACCTTTTGATCCTGATTGGAAGGTATTAAATTTTTGAGCAATTAAGTGATCATACACTAATGCTCCTATTGCATGCCTGATTTCTGGGGGATCATCAATCAACAAATCATACAAAGGACCCAAGTCATCTTCAGGAATAAGTTGATGTCTGCAGTGAACCAAAGATACAATTGATTCAATTAACAATTTACAATCTATTGCATAAAAACTCACAAGTAAATAGTTAATATATATCAATTATAAAAAGGATTGAAATTCAGACCTTAGTAGTTGCTTAACAAGACCTATGGCATGAACAGCCACAGAAACATCAATGTCATCAGCCAGCTCAATCATCCGGCCCGAAAATCTTTCAGTAAATAAGCTAAGGGTTGGTACATTATCATCCACCTCATAGAGATTTTGCAGGGCGTTTATAGAAGACTTTCTTACACCAGCATTCTACAAATTGGAGGGTGGGAGAAAAAGTTACAGCAAGACAGTAAGTTGTGCAGTACATGAACAATTAAATGTTGCATGATAAGAACATAAAAATATGTTCAATACTTTGTCATTCAGCGTCCATCCAAGATATTTCAAGTACAAATCCTGCAGAAAAAGTGATGGATATGAAAGGATCCATGCACCCAATGATTCAATGCATGACATTCTAATATTTGGGTCAATGTCTCTGTACCGGTGCACAAATAACCTTCAAAAAAAATTAAATGGGCAGGTTAAATCTACAGCCACAACAAATTCAATACTGGTGATAATCTTTTCCTTTAAATAAAAACAATCTTAGTTTAGTATACTCGTACCCAGTAAAAATCTTGCGCATCATCTCCTCCAACAAAGTTATTCTCTCGTGAGTGTCAGAAAACCTTTTATTTAGTGACTCCACTCGAGGCCCCTCAGTTCTTTTCTTTTTCTCAGCATCCAACTGTCTACGAGTAGTCTCTCTTTGAGCACCAAGCATATTAGCGATGGTAATGTATGATGAGACCAGCCTAAGACCCATCAGTGATGCAACTTGACGGTAAACTCTTGGAGGGGTGCTACATAGGTACAGAAGCAGATGAGTCATGGTATATATATTTTCATAGGGTCAGAAGTTTGAAGTAAGCTCACTAACCATGACAATGCAATGATATAGTCCATGCACTTGTCAAATAAAACTTGATCAAACAATGGCCCATGCTGACATTCCCGAACCAAATTATCCCAGAATGACTCTAGATTCTCTTTGAAGTTCTTAATTTCTTTCTTTTTGGAATTCTGATAATCTTCAACTGTACCCTAAAATGTCAAAAGGTAACAAAAGAGAGGATAAAGGTCCACCATCTAACCAATTATTTGAGTACTATGTCAAAATAGAAGATGTCAAAGACTTGGCAATTGTATACTATTGGCCTTAGCACTGCTTAAAAATATGTAAATAAAAAAAAAAACGAACAATAAACAGGAAACAAAAATAAAAGGGAATAAGTCGTATACTCTTTTAGCACAATTGACCAGAGCAATTACAACTTCATCAACATCAGTCTCATCCACGAGATCACTTTTATCGTAGTACTTGGCTCCACATGCCTACACTTAAAATTTCACTATGTTACTATCCGTAAGCGTTCATAAATCAATAAGGGTATTTACGAACAATGATGATAATAAAGTTTCCAACTTATTTTCAAGTCTACCTTTCACCTTTTATTTATATGAATGAAACTATAATGTCCAATGTTAGTAGTCCTACATACTTTGAAACTGCTTGGGAATTGCATATTACCTCAAACAGCATTGTAAGGAGATCAACCATTGCAGGTTTCGGATCCTTTTCATAGCGCTCAACCCAAAATTTGACCGCATGAGGAATAAACTTGCCATTTCCTTTTATCACCTCTACAGAAAATCACACAATAAAATTAGCCCCGGTCCGATTACTGCACAACAAACTCTACCATGCCAAGTAAAACGACATACCTAATTACATACACACGGCATTTAAAAACTATTTCATAACAAAAAAAAAAACTAAGCATATTTTCTCTAATCACAGTATCAACAAAACGGTGCAGATATCAACTGTATAAGTTAAAAATCTGAACCCTAGATATTTGAGCAGTAAGAAAAGTAGCAGAGAGTGTTCAGTTTACCAATTAGGGTTTGGTCAGAGGGTTTGTGCGCCACACTAGAGGTTCCTTCCGAAGCGCGACCTCGCTTGAATTTGTTGCGCCCTTCGTCGAAATCGTCGGGCGAACTCTCTCGGTACGCGTGTTCGGTGGTCTTGTCGCGGTTCATGGCGTCGCCGTCGTGCTCCTTGGGGAGGTGTTTGGGAGGTCTGCCCCTCTTCTGCTTAATTTGAAAGAAGCGAAACAAAATTAGGTCAAATCACTGCACGATTGAGAAGAGAAAAGAAGGGACAAGCAAGAATGCTAAGTGTGAGATCGGAAACTGACACGAGGGGGTCGATTTGAAGCTTCAGAAGGTGGAGCTGGATCTTCCATCTGCTAACGATGCTCTTTCAACACAGCGAATCAACGATTTCACACTCTGAGTCCTGGTGGAGAAGAAGTAGCAGCAACTAGGATGAAGAGTTCTGGCACTCCAAATAATAGTTAAGAAATCTCCCGCCAATTCACAACTATTTACCATCCAAATCCACACCCAACCAAAACCACATGGTGCGTAAAATCGAACCGAACCGATTCAACCGAACAATGGTAGACACGGGTTCGATTAAAAATTGAGATTTTTCTGGTGAATGGAAAGAAAATTTGAGTTATTTCATATTATAGTTTCAATTTTATTTTACAGTTGTAAATTCAATAATATTTTGAATATGTAGAACTTGAATCCATCTAACTCTAAAAATAATAATTATTACATGGTATAATCTTCTAATTCTTATATTATTTATACGTTTTCGTCTATTTATTAATTTTTATTTTATTTTATCAGGTGATCCAATTTGAACTAAATCAAATTGATTTTTGCTATACTAATTTAAATTGAGTCAAATAAATTTTATAAATAATAGAAATATGTGATAAACCGATTTGGAATATTACTAATTCCGAATTTATTTTCATCAAAATTTATACAAATATTTTGTTCTCAATTTCATTGGACCCTCCATTGAGATGTGTGAAGAATAGTTTAAAATGGTGCTATCTTTATAGCCTTTTTTATGTAACTATAATTTTAAGCGAGTTGCTTATTATATATTTTTTATTTCGAAGTATGTTTACGTTTTATTAATTTGTTTACATAGTCCTAACTAATAATTTTTTCGTATTAATTAAATTAAGAATGTAATTAAAAAAGTATGTATCATCTTAAAAAATTAAGAATTAGTGTGACCATTTATGCTTTGAGCGTCTCTTGCAACTTTTGAAATCCGTGATAATTTTATTAAGTTGTTTCCACTTTTATTGAGTGGCCTCTCCAGCACACAATGCAATGCAGTTGTATTGTAACTGCTCTAATTCACAAGTTAACAAATTGGTCATGTGTGCCTAATATGGTAAAGGTGTCACTAGAGCCAAGAAGGGTAAATTTGATTGTAAAATTATTAAAATGGTGCAACTCTTAAAAAAATTCGAGATTTGATAAGTCATGACATGTTGCCATAACTTTATAACAAAAAAATTGTACAAAAATTATTTCGCTGCGGCTAAAATGAATTCGTGTCAAATTTGTACGATTTGTTTGAAAAAATTAAAGTTATTGTAGCTTGAAACTACTTTGATTAAAGTTAATTATGTTTTTAATCTAATAATAAACTTGTGTCATGTTTGTATAGTTTTAGTTGTGTTGTGAAGTGTATTGAAGTCGTGAAATGTTGCAACAACTTTTGTGTCTGTAGATTGTACTCAAAGTGTGCAAAATTAAAAAGACTTATTTATTATTGAAGTCTTTGGTGTTTAGCACAATTTCACTATGTTACCATATCATTCTCATTTTTCACTTATGTATAATAAAAGTGATGAACAAGATTAGCTTTTCTTTTATTGTGTAATAAATTTATTTAAGATGTAATGAAGAAATAAATAAATATTAAATGAAGGTAAAGAAAAATAATCTTTGAATGTGGTAAATATTATAGATTGAAAGTTTATAAGAAAAAATAATGAATTGAAAATACAGTAAACAAAGTGTATTATAGGGTTGTGAAAAATTTTACAAGTGTTGAAATTTTGGTGCCCATATAGACAATTGCCTGTATTATGACTTTTATTTGTACAATAGTTTTTTATTTAGAATTGACTGGTTCATTTCATTTTGGATAAATCGTAGTTGGTCTATCTTATTCCTTACAATGCATCATTTCATATATTAAATTGGGTTCATGTAAGTAAATCGATAATCTTCACTTTGAAGAAAATGAAATCGAACCTCATAAATCTTGAAGATCAATTACAAACTATATTCATAATGAAATGAATCGGTCAATGTTCATATAATAGAAATCAAATAACAGGTAGATAGTAAAATTTCATTTATTGTAAAATTATTCACAACCTTACCAAGCACTTTATTTTCGATACATCATATTTTTCTTATAAAACCCCCAATTTACTCCATTTAACATTTATTTATTTTTTTAATTACTTCAATTTAATATGTTTAATTATACAATAAAAAAATCATTCTTATTTATAATTTTTATTATACAAAAAAAAATGAAGAATTATACAATACAACGAAGTCATACTAGACACCACAACATCATTTAATTTCCTACCTCGCTTTCTATCTTTTCTAGGAGTGTAACTTTTTATTAATTTTTTTATTTTTATTTTTTTTTCTATAAGAAATTAAAGAAGAAAAAAATAACGAAATTTTTTCCTAAATATTCAATTAGTTTATATTTATATTTAGAAAGTCATTAATTTTTTTTTTTTTATAAATTAGTCAATCCATACTGTATTTATCTTTTAGAAAGATATATATTAATTGCCTTCTTTTAAAAGTCCTTACAAAAAACTCTATTATTTTTCAATGGATGCAGAACATATACAGAAATCACAATCCAGTGTTTTTTGCCTTTGGAAATGAGGAGGTAACATAGGACAAGGCATTCTTTATGCGTGTCTAGAAACCTTCGAGGAGCACAATATTAACGAAATTGTTCATAGATAAGATCGATACCCGCTGAACAAGCAGTATATGTGAAAAGATATAGCAGAAGCCGTGAACACACAGTTAAAAAACATCGTCTTCATACTATATAATTTGAAACATTATCGCCCTTAAAATAGTGACTAATGGTTGTAAGAGTTATCTCTAATTAATTTAAACAATAAAACAAGTGAACCACATCAGCTCATTTTCAGTAAATCGAGAGATCCGAGATTTTCAGTGGCAATACTATGAAGAAGCAATGTACAAATCTCCAACATAAACATTCTGCGAGTGCTATGGAGCTATGGAGCAATATGCACCGTGTTGCTGCAAAGGGCCTGAATGTAGAGTGCATAGCATCAAGCGGCATTTGCCATAGACTCAATAAGGATCTGGTAACCTTCTGGTATAGATGTCTGTGTCTGCACACATGCCGTCAATGCAGGGACATCAGCATTCAGGTCTAAAACCCTTGCCAGTACAAGAAGAAGGTGAAAATCAGAAATTCGCTTCACAAATGGAAGACTTTTTGTCCTGTCCAGATGATTCCTCAAAGCCTTCATAGTCATCTGAGTGTTCCGGTTCTCAATGGGAAACGATGATGAAAGAGGACCCTGCATTTGGGTGACAAGACACTGGTAAGTTACTGATGGTTGTAATACAAATCAAACTATATGATTTTTATGCTTTGAAGAAAAGAAACATTTTTATGAAGCCTGAAATTATAGCAACATACACTTGGTTCAAGTCACAGGTATACAAAAAAAAGATTAAAAAACTTTTTGTGTTGACATCTGTATAACATTTGACAGTTTATTACTTCAAATAAAGAGAGAACAAAATATAGTCAATCATTTAGCAATCTGCAGCACATAAATTTGGCTAACCCTGGTTAAAGAGACCATGTGCCTGATTGTCTATTTTAGAGCTTAGATTTTTTAACTAAATAGTATTGCTATAATTCTTTTAGCTTAACAGATACTTATTAAGTTAATTTTTTTTGGGTAAGGAGTTACTGGATCCTGAAGTTCAAAACAAAAAGGAAAATATGGGGTAGAAGTCAAAAACTACTAAAACTAACTCCTTTAAAAGCTCGGGACCAACTGTTTTAGAAGCTGCCTTTTTTTTTTAAGTTCTTTTTGTTAAAAAGGTTGATTGTATGGAAGCTCATTTTCTTAACAAAATGACAGGACAACTATTTAACAAACATTGCCTATCCAATACCTAACAAGCACAGGACAACTATTTAACAAAGAAAGCCTCTGTAGTAGCAATTGACAACTAAGAAATATCATATGATCCTTCCATATTCTTTTCACATTTTAAGTTATCTGAAGATTCCTTAAACAAAAATAAATACCTTCCAGATAAATCATGTTCAGGGAATTAACTAGTTTGCAGGAAAAATAATACAGGTGGAAATATTTCTTGATTCCCTAAAGAGGTTAAAGACTAGAACAACTAAGTGACATGATTAAAAAAGAACACAATTTTATATTAAACTAGCGCTTGTTGATCAAATTTTCAGTCACAAAATACAGGCATTATCTGTTTATTACTTCGATACGCTGAAATCTGTTCTGTAAATCTGTGGAAACTTCCAGATCAGATATTAAGCCTATACTCACAACAGTAGACAATTAAAAGAAGGAAAGTTCAGATATAAGATCATGTCACATTAACCATCACCATGGAATCCATGGTACTTTAACTAATTAAACTTGATGTATGGAAGAAGAGAAAATCACTCTGAACCGGGCTTTCTTGATTTTACTACAGTCCATTGAATCTAATTAGGCACATCCTCAAAGGGTGGAATTAGCTTATGCTGAAACAGCTATTCTCTTCCTTTACTACCATGAATTCATACCCTATACAGTCCAACTGATCCATCCATAAAAAAGAGCCATACCCAACAACAGCACTGAGTAAGCCACCATTTGGTACCAAAATGAAATATCAACGTGAATTGCCTAAAATCAATATTAAATTGCCCAGCTTATTGCATTTGATGGGTTACCCCAGATGCTCCAAAAGAAACTAGAAGAATATGGAATTATTTCCTTTCCATCAATTCCCCCTACAGATCCACCCCAAAAAATTTTCGATTTTACAAAAATAAGGTTTTTGCAAGCCCAATTGTGGCAGAATCAACAGCAATTCTACAGTTTAAAGATTAAAGCTACAAGCACCTCATGAAAATAAACAGTTTCGAAGTTTATCCTAGTGGTTATGAGAAAAATAATTAATCTTTAATAAAGAGTTGTAAAAGAAAACCAATGGTATAGACGGCGAATAACTCTTAGCGGCTGAACTAAAATACAGCCTAAGGGTAGAACAGAACAGGAGTACAACAGACGTCCACCATAATTCAGCAAACATGGTAACATGTAATAGACAATCACAATCACATTGACATGGAGCAAGCATAAAGAGAACATAAACAAGGAACCATACCTGATGATCTGAGATTTTGACGACGACCAAGAAGAAATCATTGTCAACTTCTTTGGTATCCTTAACCCCGACAACCACATCCTTCTTCATCTTAGACAACTTGGGATCATCGTCGTCCTTTATCTCGGTCTCAAACCACCCTTCCTTGAACAATCTCACGCACACATCACTAATCTGAAACGCTTCAAAATGCACATCCGCACCCATATCTTCATTCACCTCAAGCTTAACAACCGCAGTAACCCACTCTTTCAATCCACTCTCAGCATGGTACTCCGCAGCCTGAAGCACCTCCCTATTCGATAAAGTATAGTCCTTCTTGTCCTGGCTTATAGTCTGCGTGAAAATGAACCCTACCCTCCTCATCCCCAACCCCGCCGCAATAGCCTCCACGAGTTTCTCCTCTTCGGGGTCTCTGAAAAACAAGAGATTTTCTTCGGACCCCTGCTGCGGCGGCTCGTAGATGAAGTCCACCTCCACCTTCCCCTCCTCGGAAACTGTGCCATACATGAAGCCGCCGCGCTTGACCGCGAAGGCGAGCGTGTCGTTCACGTAGTGCTGGAACGCGTTGGCGCAGTCGCGGTCGAAGGAGACGAGCTCGCAGTGCGGATTCTCCTGGCGCGTGACGCGCATCTGCTTGGCGATGAGGTCGTCCATGGTCATCTTGCGGCCGAAGGAGCCCGCCGGGTTGAAGGCGGGGCCCGCCACGTGGCGCTCGCCTTCGTAAGTCAAAAAGACGATTGAGCCGTGGGCGAGGTTGAGAGATGAGAGAGTGAGGTCGGGGTTGGCCATATCGGTGAATCGATGGAGATCTTCACGCGATTTCGCCAATAGAAGGTTCTGGTTGGTGGAAAGGGTTTGGTTGTGAACCGGAATTCTCAATTGGGCTTCGATAATCCGTTTTAGCTCCGACACTGTGGTGGTGTGCGGGTTTTCGACGATTACTCGCTCCAGGCCGTCGCGGCTTCGAAGTCTGAGCATCATGGTGAAGAATTGAGGGTTGCTTATGTTTGGGATTTGTTGCGTATGAATGTGGAATTAGGGTTATATAGAAGATATTTAGGAGTGGAATTGGGGAATAGAATGTGGAATGAGTGATGGCTTGGGGAAGTAGAAAAGGTGCAGAGAAGCAAAAGAGGTTTGATGGTGAAGAAGAAGAGGGTGGTGTGATGATGAGAGTGACAGATAGTAAGACAGAGGAGGTTGTGCCCTTTCATGTGAAGAGATTATATTATATAGCCCCACTTCACTCATATTGGGCCTTCGCTTAGATCCCCAAATTCATTCTGTTTCAAATAACTTTTTTTTTTTTTTTTTTCATAATTCTAATATTTTAAAATATATTATTCAAATGAATTAGATCTGAATTCACATTTTAGAAAAATATTATTCTAAAACAGTTAAAAAATAATTCCATATTATTGGTCAACAACATTCTAAATTCTTAGTTACGAAATCAATTTTTTTTCTAAATTGTATAATTTATTTCTTTTAATAAAATACGGGCGCAGGTATTTACATTTGTTTTATCTTTTTATTAAATTAAAATAATATAATTTTAAATACATGTACACATAGTTTTGTGAAAAAGATAATGAAAAATATTAAAGTAAAATAATTATATATATAATATTGTAACGGTGATATTAAAATATTCATATATAGTTACTATTTTTAAGTAGAAAGTTATTTAATTAATTTTTATCTATTAAAAGATTAAAATGTTTAATTAAAAATGAAATAAATACAATAAAATGTATCTTCTGTAAGACCCACTTTAATTTTGTCCTAAAATTTAAGGGCCTCTCTTAGTCAGTTGAGCCTAAGGCTGGCCCATAGGGCATCCCAAAACCCCTAAACCAGCCTAACCCTCTCATGTTCTGCCCACTTTGCAAAATCAACCATCTTACTCCTCTTTTCCCCTCAAACAGTGTTCTGCTAGG
>Ga0099822_1001436_pt1 | contig 27723 bp, 13 predicted proteins | sample CowpeawhiteBW_FD_76839 | JGI IMG/M metagenome (GOLD analysis project Ga0099822, IMG submission 76839) | Root nodule microbial communities of legume samples collected from California USA - Cow pea white BW | ecosystem: Host-associated > Plants > Roots > Nodule | place: USA: California | collected... | reverse complement strand
ATATATATATATATATATATATATATATATATATATATATATATATATATATATATATATATATATAATAGTGTCTACCTGTATGGGTGAGACATTACAATAAATAAATATGAACTTAAATTAAAAGTGAAGACGCATTTTCAATTTTATTGTGATAATAATAAATAAATAATAATATAATTATAATTATAACTATATTGTAACAATATTTTGTTTATTTCTGTCATTAATTTGATATATATTTTTATTATTATTCTATCTTTACTCATTATATATGTTTTCAGATTTGATATTAACATCCAGAAAGTCGGTCTACGTAAAAAGTTGTTTATTGAAAAATAAAATTAAAAAGAAAATATTTTGAATTTTAGTTGAATATGAATTGAAGTTAATTTTTACATCAATTTTGTACCGAAAATCAAATTTAAAGTACATGTACGATTAAATTAATTCTACGTTTTTTCAATATATCGCCATGATCTTCAATGTTGAAATCCTAAATCTAAATTAGCGTTTTTATTTAAAACACGAATTTTACTGAAAGCTTTTATTAAAAAAAAATATTAATATCACATAATAAGGGTCTTAAATTTAGAATAGGATAAGTTTTAAGAAAAGGATTTATTTAATTATAATAATTAAATCATCCAGTTTACTGTCAACTCCCTTAACTCCAGACCTATTTATTTTTAGCATTTTTTTTATTTCTTATTTTTAATTACAAATTTTATAATTTATAATTTTTTAATGAAATAGTTGTAGAAGGAACATTGAAACTTATTTAATTGTTTGTTTTCTCTTATAATAATAATAATTGTTTTTGTGTCAGTGGAGTGCATGTTGGGTGGGACTGACCTTAGTACTTTGAGGAATCATGGAATTAGAATTGGAGCCATCAAGAAACCCATTCTGCAACAAACAACACCGTTTATTGATTTTCATCCAAATGTAAAATGATTTTTTTATTTATCTTTTTTCTTCTATCCAAATAAAATCTGGTTAGAATGGTTGTTCCATAAATATATCCATCATGGACAAAAATTCATGAGTCATCCAGACAGAGCCTATCAAGTCCTACTTGATAAGGATTATTTTGAGAAGATGAATGGGGTCCAACATATCTATAACAACAGTGACAGTACCCTCAATTATTTGAATGTGATGAGAGTATATTATATTCCAAAATATTAGATTGAGTGTATTTTTGGGGATTGACTATAAAATATGAATCAGCAGTTGCCATATAAATGAGAATCTAGCATTACAGTGGTTTTATTAATTGTGATGAACTCAAGCACTGTGAAAGTGTCAGTGAAGGGATTTATGGGTTGCAGGTATTAATGGAAACAATATGACCTCATCTAAAGTTATTCTCACCTCATTTTACCCAATAAAAATACTCCGTTTAAAATTTAATTGACATCAATGGCATCTGCAGGTACACCAATGAAAATATAACTTACTATAAAATAAATACTATGGGGTCCAGTGAACAGAAACAAAACCATGCTGAACTATATTCATTCTCAATCTGGTGATGAATTTACAAATGTATACTGTTTTTCCACCCTCTTTAAGTGGGAAAAATGACATGAAGATGAAAGGAAACACGATATTGACAGCTTAAAAAGAGAGAAAAGATGGAGAAGTTACCGAAAGGTTAAAGCCCTAAAACTAGCACGTCAAAAACACTCCAGAGAAGAGATGATCTTTAGTCTCTTTCTCTTGAAGTAACATTGCTTAGAAAGAAATGGGAGGAGGAAAAAAGCCAAAACAAGTATGGAAAAAAAAGAAGAAGAAGATGGTAGACCCTTACAATAGATAACAACCCTATGTATGATCAGCTTTAAAAGAAATTAACTTATTGGCTTTGCGAGTCAGATGTAAATAAGAGTCTATTGATGAAGGGTGAGATAGCTGCAAGCAATGCCTTCGGACACTCTTCATGGGGTAAATGGCCACATCCAGATACGGCAACCAATCTCTGCACGTATAATGGTCAGAAAAGCGTTAGAAATTTTAATCGTGTGCGATAATAAACCTAGTTTTTTGCTCTGTCCATTTTATACTCCTAATTTTCACCCTTAGTACATACAGTATTTTCAAGTTTTGCAGAGAATTTATAAGATGGTATACTTACAGAATTTACAAGTTTTGAGGCCATAGCTTGACATGATTTTAAAGAAACAAGGGAATCCTCAGAACCTGCAATGACTAACACTGGAATGTCTTCTACAGCTTGTAATAATGATTCGGCGTTCTTAGTTGAAAGGATGGTTTCGGATGACAATTTACCAATCTCATGAAGTGCCTCATCCCATCCTTCTACAAATAGTGGAGCCTAAACAAAAAAAAAAATGTTACATATAAGACTAGTTGATACGTTTCTGAATCTAGAAAAAATTCTCAAAAAAATATAAAGAAACATAGGAAAAAAGGATAATGTGAACAAGTTGCAGACTATATTGTAATATCATGTTAACGATGCTCAATAAAATTTGATTCCAAAACATCCAGTCATGCTCCCTCAGAAAAAATGAAAAAGGTATTCAATATAAGCATAAAACTAAAATCATTATAAAAAATTTGTGATAGCTCATTAATATTTATACAGCATTCGTTTCATAGAGTTTATTTCAATTCACAAATTGAAGCTCAAAATACTTAGCATTTCTTATTTATATCATGCAAATAAAGCTTAAAGTACAGACATACCTTGTAGAGGGTCAAAACTTCTTGTGTCATTTTGGTAGGATCATACCAAGCACGCCGATTCACCACTTGAGTGATTTCTGTTCTTAGGAGAGGGCGAACCAAATGCTTCTTTCCAAGTGAGGTATGCAGAAGAATTCTTGCAAAGGATGGAACCACTTCCCTGGACAAGCTGACATTTAGCAATACAACTCCTTTCACATCAACCTGGATGGACACAAAACAGATCAAACCTCAAGACAACGAATTGTGAATTATGTACATCAATTATTGCAAATCGACAATGCTTAATTAAAACATGTATTGACGAAGACTCAATATGTATGTGATTGCACATACCATTAGAAAAATATAAAGACGGAGCTACCAGAAAAGCACATCATATTGTTGCTGAATTTACAAACCCACATAGCAATTTACATTTAAACACTAAACATCATACTCTGACCATTCAAAATCACTAAGCTAGGTACTTGCAAAAAATCAAGAAGAAGAAATACACACATTGAAATAGTTCAGTGATGATTTATTTTTTTGTGCAGCCATAAGGGCAAGCAATCCTCCATCATCATGCCCAATTAACACCACTGAAGAAAATCCGATCTCCGAACAGAATGATAAAAGCAGGTCGACCTGAAAATATCAAATATTCAGTTGCAGATGGAACATGGATTAAAAAATGAAAACTAACAATGGTTACACAGAAGTTCTGGTAGTGAATATAAATTCCAAGCGGAAATGGGCAACCTAAATTAACAGCTATACAACTTTCGATTTGGCCTTGGAAATAAGAAATTGACTCCATATAGGAATGGGTAGCCTTTGGATATAACCCCATATACACAACGTGTATTTCATGTTTAATCTAATCAAAACAAGGAACAAGAAAATAATAATATTTTTTAAGACAATTTGCATAAATGGCAAATATTACTCACCTGAGTTTCAAGCTTATAAGGATTAGGCAACTCTTTTTCCTCCCAGTCCTCCCTGCGAGGCCTTGAACTTAATCCCCAACCAGGCCTATCGAATGCAGCAACTGAGCAATTACTCTGCCGAGCTAAAGATCCCATCACATGCCTCCAAGAGAAGACACCTCCACCAAACCCATGAATTAAAACAAGACCTAATTGGCCAACATTCTTTGCATTTTTGTCCAGAGATTGAAAATCTAATTTATTAGTTTCATCTTCACAAATACCATCCAGGTAAAAGACGGGGACATCTTCAGAAATAATCGAAGTTATAGGACCATCCAATAGAGGAACATGTAGGGATGGGCCGTGGAATTGATTGCTATAGCTCCTGTACAATTGTGGCTGGATATTTGGAGATGTACTTATAAAATGTTTATTAGGTTTTGCCAACCCAGTAACCATTGCTGAAGTAATGCGGCTAGAATTTGACTCAATACAGGACATTGAAGACAACGAATGTGGAAGTGAACCAGGTAAGCTTAGCTTGTAATGCAGAGTAAGTCCTTGGCATGTAATGAATAAGCTGTCCGAGTTTGCAAGTAATCTGACAAGCAGTTCTTCATCACGAGTAGTCCCAAAAGGTCTTCGCCTTGTTTCATAGTCACTTTTGGGGGTTCTCCCAACAGAAGGAGTGGGAGATCGTGGGACCTTTGGATAGCCAGAGAAAACATTTTTGCACGATAAAACCTGTTTGATTAAACAGAAAGCAATAAGAGCACTTTAAAGATGTGCATTAACAAAGTGAAATAAAATTAAAAAGTCACTAATATAAGTCCTGTTGATTCAATGATTTTTTTTGGAGACGTCAAGCCTTTATGTCAATACCACAGGTGATTTTGGTGTTATTTTATAATGAAAATGGATTTTCAAATCGGATCAATAAAGGTCAGCATAAAAAATTGATGTAAGTTATATCAAGCTGAATCTCCACTTTTGATAGAAAAACAACATAAAAAGCATATATGGAACTATTACTAAGTTTACAAATTTTCTTTGAAGAAGGTTTGTAGTATCGTTTGATTCAAAATAACTTAAAACCAGAGAAATAACACATGCACTAGCCTATGAAATTAAAGAAACAAAAGAATAGAAAGGTATTTTAAGCTTACAGCTTCAGGGTCAACTCGATGAAACAAGAGCTTTCTGCGTGCTCTGCAGCTGGTTCTGTAAGCAACCACAGTATGGCCAAGGGCAAACACGACTGATGAAAGAAACAAGACAGGCATTCCCCATGGCTTCTTCAAATGAAGTTTCTGCTTCCTGAAGGAAACCGAAGCCTCCGCTTCGATATGTGAATTTACAGTGAATACACAAGCTTTGACCGAAAGGAGAACAATTGACAGAAAGGAACACAGAGTCACAGTTCCAAGGTAAGGACCGTGTGAGAGAGCAGGACCATCACAAACGGAATAAACACCTGCAAAATCATCAGGAAAAAACAAACCCAACATGAGAACTGTACTACTCAGCATGCACAAATTATATAAACCCATCGTATAAACACTCAAAACAAATATAGAGAAACTTTATCCAAAAGGGAGACAAAAAAATGTAACCGCGGAATTTCGAACAAACATAAACTCTATGATTTGAAGCAGAGCAACTGAACATAATAGTTCAAATTAATAAAACTAATAAAAGTTGAATTAGAACAATACAAACTAGATGATTCAGAACAATTAATGCCATGAAGAACAAAAGTATTACAATGTAATAATTAATATTAACATTCCACAAGTTAGAATGACGCGTACAGAGAATGATAAGCGATCTTATGACCGAAACGAGCGGAATGTCCATCAAGGAACTGTTGAAAGCGTAACGGTGAAAATGTTCCTTGAAGCTGAAACACTTGACACAGGTGAAGTTCGAGATCAAAAAGCACGGCACCAAAACGTCAACCACCGCCACAACCACCGGCAGCGACGTGACCGCCAACGACGCCACCAATGCCACCACGAAGAAAACCGTCCGAACGCACCGCCGAAGCTTCTCGAAGAAGCATTGCCCTCCCTTCGCCATTTCCGCCGGAGAAACACGCAGCCCGTAACGGCCGTAACGACCTCTCCTCGCGGTTAGTTACGATCGTCGCAACAGATTCGTCAGTGAGTCAGTGAGTCAGTCAGTCAGAAAGAAAATAACATTAAGATCTAGCGCGTGCGGCTCCCTATCTAACGCGAACAACACTACGCTCTCCGCCGGCGCCGGAGCCATTTCCGGCGGCGGGGAAATCGAGGAGAGGAATTTCAACGTCGCCGGAAATGTTTCCCGACGGAAAACACGGCGGAGAAGAACGCCATTGACAACGGAGGCTGATGGCTAGGGTTCCGTGGGAACAACGCCCTCTCCGATTTTTCTCCAAACGGTTTTGAATGCTCTCCCTTCTCTTCTTCCCTATCTTATTTTCTCTTCAGTTTTTCTTCCCTCTCTCTTCTGCTTTTCTCTGTCGCTCTGTTTATTATTGTTTTTTTTAATTTATTTATTCCTCCTTGTCTTTTCGTTGTTTCTGTAACATTTAAATATTTAAATGTAAGTATGAATATGATGAAATTAAAAAATAGGAATATAAATTCATTTTGGTAGAAACGTTTGCATTTGGTGGGTGACCAAGAGTCACTAGATACTAGCATTGTTGCCAGATCACAAATCGTTCCTTAAATTAATAGTAATAACAAAAAAATGTAATATAATAATTTGAATAACCCACGTAACATTTTTCCTTTGATAACTTCAAATTAATACTAAAATGTATTTTTAGAAAAAAATTTAACATGATGGAGATGAAGATTTTGAAGCATTGATTATGCATGTAAGAGTGTGGAGTGATATGAATAGGGGCGGCGTAACGGTTAGGGTGCAGAATTATTTGGTGCGCACAGAGACAGAGTAAAGAGTTCTCTGTTCATGTTTGTGTTTTGTGTTGCGATGTGGTCGGACCGAGAATTCAAACACTTTGGTCCGGTCACTATCTCCACCGAGGCCCCACACACCACACCCTGTTCCTTTCTTTGCTAACTGCTACCTGTTACAATCATTTTTCCATTTATTCTTTTTTATCTTACCATAATTATATACTTTTTCATTTTTTTTCTAAATTTCCTACTTTTTCTTCTTCTAAAAGCATCGTTTTTTTTTTCACGTTAATCAGATACCTAAACCAAACAAAGATAAACGCGTCTTTTAACTATAAATTCTAGAATGCTATATATCAAGTTAGCACAAGTTCATTTTTATAAATTTTTAAAATTTACACTATTTTGATAATTTAAAAAGTATATATATTACCATTTTTTGTGCTTTTGCCTCCTTCCCTCCCTCCACTAACATGCAGGCACTTTAATTTGTTGCCACTTATGATTGATGCCAAATAACTAATGAAAAATGATGTGAGAGTAGCATTAGTTTGAAGGTTGAGAAAAGCACATCACATTCACATAGATAGACATAGGGTGTAGCAAGTACCAAGATATGCAGTACAACCTAGTCTGGCAATGGGGACATTCAATAAAGTTTTTTTTTTTTCCTTCACCGATAATTAATTTTAGGTCCATTTACGGAAATGGAACAAAACGGGGCTGTTACTTTCCCATTTTGGTTGCCCAAAAAAACGTCACGGGTGATTCTTCTTCTTACACTGCTATCTTCCCCATGTGCTTTCTGATGTTTCAACAACACTGCCATCTCCAAAGAATTCACCCCTTTTTTCCACAAACACTGTTCCAGACAGAACGGATTCTCCAACTGTTTTAAATGTCAATGTGACACACAGGAGGCAAATCAAAAGCTGGGATGAGAGTGACATTTTTAATTGTTTCCTTTACATTTAACTCTTAAATAATACATTCCTACCAGAAAATAATTACTGTCACTTTTGCAGAATGCATTTATATGATTTCAGTATATGGTTTTAGAGATCAGAATTAATTCTGAAGGCTATCTAAACATGCATTCAATCAATAATGTACTTTTAATTTTTAATCAAAATTTTCAACTCACACATTTAGCTGAAAAGTTACACACTGTAGCTTAAGAAAAATAGCTTGGGAAAAGCAAATCAATATAATATAAACATGTTGCATGGTAAAAAACCAAATCCTTAGTGATGTGTCGGAACTCTAAACATTTTGTACAAATTCACATATGATATTTGTCGCCCTTGTCTGTTTCTTTTACCTTATTTGTTGACACGAAGATCCAATGAGTAATGACATACAGTTTTTCGGTTGAAACAAGCAACAACTGAAGAATCTCTTTTCTCCTTTTTCCTATGTGTTCACACAGTAGTTATAAGTTGGCAGAATCTTGAGACACCCTTTTTCTGCTGTGTACTAAAGCCAGTGAGAGAGTGGTAAGTTTGGCTAATTTACCACAATGGAAACAAAATCCGTGACAGATACGAATCCAACACGAATGGTTGCTTGAAATTTTCATTATAAGTTAATTGAATTGTGGAGTGGTGTGTATGAAGTGGAGTCACTTCAGCTATTATGGAGTAAACTTTATCTCAAGCATGCTGCAGTTTGCAGATAAGGAGTGCCATATTCTGAATGGTGTTTCATTTTTTTATTGTTGTTTTGATTTGTCGCTTATTATGTTTTCTTCTTACATTATTGGAGATTAATGATACGTACTTGGATTCTCTTCTGTCATTGATTGTTTTCTATATAGACCACATTGGACTTTTTCACTGTCAAGAGAAAAAATGAACGGTGTTAGCCAATTGGACACTAAAATCCACCACTCCTCTTAATCACACATGACTAAAGTGTAATCAGTGCTCACCTTTTAAAAAGTTGATTCCAAATATTGATTATACGGTAACCAATGCAAATTAGAAAGTTTCATTTTTACTCAATCATCAATACAAATACGTCATAACCAGTCTTCTGATAATAAGGATACTTAGTATCAGTATTTGACAATTATGAAGTCACACTTTCTCAATCATCCAACAGGTAAAAATACAGAATTTCATAAAATGACACTATCAACTGGTGTATTTCTTTTCCTCCTCCAACATTTTCATTCAAATCTTAGGCATATAAATGAGTTATGTATACATATAATCTAATGATATTGGATATGTAGTGATTGTTGATCTGTACTAATCTCTCTTTTAAACGTGGACAACCAAAGTGAGCTGTTTGATATTCATTTGTAAACTCTAGTAGCTCCTGTCATTTATCAACAAAAAATGCTTACCTATAACAACTCATTATTAGTATTGTACCGTAGTAATAACATATCTTATGGACTCCCTTCATATATATACACAAAAAATTCATGTTTTTTCCAATTCTGGAATTTGGGCACCTAATAGAATTTTCCATTGATGCATGGTGGTGAAAACACAAGAAAACACCTTGTCTGTTTTTCTTAATGTAGAAACAAAGATAACCTTAAACTTTTGCATTTCAATATTAACTAACTAATATCTGTGAGGTATTTTATCAAACATGTAGAAGTCTAGAATGCAGGTAAGTTGTACCTGGAGTACTTTGTGTTGTGTGGTCCCTTAATTTGGTTCAGCTTTGCAACCATCAACTGCTATGAAATATCCCCACCAGAGCAGTTCCCCAAGGCACATCTACCTCTTTGGACTGTTGCATTTTGGACTCAGTATAATGTTGAAATATTCTTCCTAATACACATTCAATAAATAATGTAATTCCAAAACAGATCCAGCTTTTTCTTGTGCATAGAATAGAACAATAATAATGACTGATACAACTAACTTTCTGGATTGTGTTTGTCATGATACTTTGATTGTTTAAGCTTACAAGAATGGAGCATAAATCAATGGCACTAAAGAAGAAAAAGATGAATTCCAAAATTAACTCTTCCAAAAATTCTATACTACCCCACCTAGTTCTACAAGAAAGTCCAAAGCCTAGAGCAACTACTCATCGGGGTTGAAAAATGGGAATTCTTTTTCTAAAAGATGACCTTTTTTTCTTTCTTTTGTTCCCAAATTTCCACCCATTAGATTCATGCATTATCTGTTCTATAAAATAAAATTAAAAAAAAAAAAACGAAAAATCAGAAGAATTTGTTTAATTTAAGAAAGTCTAGAAATTGACTAGTATAATTTAGTTAATTTAAAATATATTAATTAATTACCATGATTAATAAATTTAAGTTTATGTAAATATTATGCTGAATAGTTATTTGATTATTTTAAATAATAGTTCATTTTTTGTTTTATTATAAATTATATAAATATAATATTAATAAAATATGGTTTAATAATTTTCTTTCGGGTGATAAACAAACAAAATTATCATTGATTCAATAAATGTATAAATCTAATAATGCAGTGAACTATTTGTGGAGTGAACTCATTGACCCAGTAGCCCGAAGAGAGTGGAATGGAAGAGGCCTCACGGGTTCTGAGGCACAATATATGTTGGGCTTTGAGCCATGAAGTCAGACGAAAATGGTCCATTATGATAGGTGGATAGACAATAATCAGTTTGATTCGATTATGATGTGAATAGACTTTATTAAGTTTAAATTTTGTTTAAGTTTAAAATATTTTATTAATTTTTTTGTTAAAATTTATTTTACATACTAAATATTTTAAAAAATATATTTTAATTTTTTTTTCAACAAGTAGGTAACATGATAGTTATTTTATTTTGTTATTTTTTATTTCTATTTGCGTATTAAAAAATATAAAGTATTAAATGAAGTTATGATTAATGTAAAACAATTTTTTTCTTTTTGTATTGTGTTCTCAAAGACCATATACATCTCGTAAACATGTCCTCTATTTTTTTTTGCACACAATCCAAATTACGCTTCATACTTCCAAACTAAGATGTTATAGATATTCGTCTCTCGAAAGTCAAAAGGAGTTGTATAAGCAGAAAATACTACTCTCTCAAGTTAGCATAATGCATTAGATAATATTAAGTAATAATGAAATAAAATTAATTTAGTTTTTGTATTGTGTTATTTATTTCATATTTATAAACTTTTATATGGATAAACACGTTGACTTAATTACCTTAATTAACTTTGTCTACCCATATGTTAATATGTTTTAGCTTTTATCTTAATTTGATCTCATTTGTCAATGTTAAAGAAGTAACTAATATGTTAATATGCTTTACTTTGACCTTAACTTAATCTCATTTATTAATATTAAAGAAGTAATCGATATGGTGTCGTTCCGACCAAGTACATTTAGGTTGGATACATCTTATTTCAAGTGGTCAAAATATACTTTAACATATGTAGTACACTAATCCCTGAGAGTTAACATGACATGTTAAAGTCTCTGTGTTGTCACCATAATATCAGTTTCATTTGGCTCATCATGTACAAAGAAAATTTGTATTTATTTGGTTGTCTCATTCTATAGGTAATAGTAGCCCGAGCCTTGCGAAACGCAACGACGAAGAGAATTAATTAATTAGTGTCACGTTTACAAAGATAAATGTCACATGGGAGAGTCCAATGATCGTAATTTCCGACAAATATCTTCAAATCTAATGGTTGAGATCGAATAAATAAAAAATGAAGAGTCACGAAAATCCATAAATATATTAAAAATATGTTAAAAACAAAAAATATTATAACGTGTCACCTAAATTAAAAAACAATTTAATTATAAAATACAATGTGTTTATAGTTCCATACATAATCATAAAACATATTTTATTATAAAATCATATTTAAAAAAAAAACACACCGGGTTACCTAAATTAATAAAATATCACTTTCAAAAAAAATGTGGTTTACCACTATATTGGAAAGAAATGGAAGACGATTAATTTTGAAAATCATTGACTTCTATTTTTTTTTTCTTTCCTTATATATAATTAAAAAATAAAACGTGTATAATATACTGAAAATTAACATCTTTCGTTGTCATTTTGCTTACTACCAAACATGTAAAATTGATTCTATTTTTTTAAACTAACTATCTTTCAGTTTACAGATCTAAGAGTGTTACTACACAGTTAAATTTGTAAAATGGAATAAATTTAAAAATAAATTACAATCCAATGAAAAACCTATGGTGAAATCTATTTTTTTATGATGAATTTATGAATCACGTAAAAAAGTATATTTTTATATAATAGTTGTTCAATTAAAAGCCTTAAATTTCCTGCATTTATTTCATTTTTAGAATGCATTTATTTCATTTTTAGAACTGATATCATAAATTGTTTTTAACTGTCACGTTTCTACTACAGTAGTGAGAAAATAATATCATATTCATCTTTCATTAGAATTGAATTGAAGTACTTTATAGAACCGGTGACTACATATTAATTATGATTTTACTAATTTACACATTTTGTAGAGCATCCGATCCTTTTCTTACAATTTATGTCCTTCTTGATTACACATGGGGCATTAATCTTGCTTGATATGTGGAGATGATTCTTCATGATATACAAGCCCTAATGAGTTTTAGGCCTTCTGCTACTCTCATCACAAAAGTCAGTCCGTTCTAAGTGAGACTAACTAACTCCTTAGAGTGTCAGGATGAAGAATCCTTACCAAATTACATAGATGAGGCACCACTATGAATTCCTACTAACAGGAATCATGGAATTACGTCCCGACCACTGAAGCACGACCAAGAGGCCTCACCTAGAGACTCATGGATTTACGTACTGACCTCATACCAATCATATTCAAACAACCAAGTAACATTTACCATACACATAAACCTCATGTCAGTCCTTTATAACCAATCCTCATTCATATTCAATTTTGAATCCATGCCAACTTGTCCTTCCCAAACCATGAGTGTAAAATTGTATGTCATAATAATACCATGCCACTTAGATTACCAACCATCTCATTTGTTTCACATGCCAAGACTATACCAAGTTCATCATTCACAACCCATGAATCACTTCACTAATATATAGTCATTTATCTCATGCTTTTAATAATAACACTTAAATCTCAAGCAAGAACCAACCATCCAAGAAACAATCAAAATAATTAAGCACTCATGCCGGACTTTTCGCTCAAACTTAAATTTCAAAATTCGAATTTAAATCCTTTTTGAATATATTTTTAGTTATTAAAATATAGCATATATAAAATTATGAGAAACTAAATAAGATCAATTTGTTTAAAAGAAGTGAATAAAAACCAATTTTAATTTTTAAAATATGAATAAATTTATTTTAAATTTAAAGAACTTAAGCTTCATTTAGTTAATTTTAAATTAGCAATCAAATTTGCACGTAAGAGTTAGAGATGTGATGTTTTATAACTTTCTCACTAGTTTTGCAGTTATGAAATATTGTATTGATACTCACAGTACATAATGGGCCCATTTTCGACCGACTTGGGCTTTGTTTTAAGAGTATTTGTGGACTATCTATCTTTTTCAAATATGTTTTTCCAAATTAAAAAGAATTTTTTTTTATGAATATCAATTTTAAAAAAATAAAACGAAACCAATTAGGCCTAAAATTTTCTATTTATTTAATTTCGTTTAGCTATTTTAAAATTCTCAACTTAGTTCAACTTTTTCTAAAACTAAAATTAATATAGTTTATTATGTAAAATTTATATTTAGAAAGTTAAATCACTATTTGTAATTTTGGATTCGTCATTTGTCCTCATTTTAGATGATAAATAATTTTTTAGATTAAAAAACATGATAGTAAAATAAAAATATATAAAATATATAAAGTTAAAACGTATGATGTTGAATGGAAAGAATAAAAATAACAGTGGGCCATTAAATAGTGGGCCAGTCCCACATGTGTTTCAGACTTTGTTTTATTTGGACAAAAGCCCAACTTGTTGTCAGCACAATGTGCTATTTCTACTTTTTCATCAATGCTTGTGTCAAAACAATTCTTTTTTTTTGTTCTTTTCTTTTTATATTAAAATGGATATTTTACAAAATATCTATTTAAAAGTAAAAAAAATGAAATTTTATGGGATATTTTGGAGCATATTCCTTTTTTATTGGAGGATATTCATTTCAAAATGAATCGGTGAAATTCTTTTATACAATTAAAAGTAAATAGTTAAATGTTTTTTATCATTATATAATTACATTTGATATATGAATGTGCTTAGAGAGATATGTAATTTAATTATCTTCATAATTATCTCAACAATAATACGTAATTAGAAAAGAAAACAAATGTACAAGCACCTATGTCATTTTTTTTAAGCCATTTATAAAGTTAAATTATCTGACTTATTATCATGGTTATTTAAATTTTTTTAAATTGTATATGCGTTTAAAAATACAAGTACCAATATCATTTTTTCTAATATTGATAAAAAAATGATAACATATTATAGCATAATCACTTTTCAACTATAGCTCCTGAAACCCTCTCTCAATGTTCCAATTTTTTTTTGCAAATTATATTTTTAATGTGACATTGCAATATAGATAAAATTCCAATGTTTTGGCATTTTATTTAAACATATTCCGTAAGGATGTTGTGAACATTAAACGTAGAAGTTAATTCTTAATTTTGTCAGGTTGTGAGAATTTCGATACTCAACAACGCAATTAAAAACCAGCAATTAAAACCTGCACGGAATCCATACCCTTTGACTTTGACCACTCCTATTTTCAAATGTAACACATTTTTTAATTACCTCATTAGAGGCGGTTGTAATAATGTTATTATTATTTTTAATTTATATAAATATTTTGAATCTACTGAAATAATTTTAACATATTAAAATATAGAGTTAATTAAAGTATTTACTTCCTGAAATTTGACTAAAAACTAAAATTCATTTTTTTTTACAAAATTTTGATATATTTTGGTCTTTAAATTTTAAAAATAAATAAATATAATCTTTAATCAATTTACGTTCACTTTTAGTTTAGGTATCAAACGTATTTTATGTTAATATTGAAATTATTTATACCATTTAACACCTTCTCAATTTAATATTAATTAAAAAATATATTTGACACATCATAAAAAATTAACGTAATTAAGTCAAAAGAATATATTCATTTATTTTAAAAATTTAGAAACTAAAATATATGAATTTTTATTCATCAACAAATTTTAATTTTAAATTAAAGTTAAGAAACTAAAAAAAATTTACCAATAGGAAAAAAAAAAGAAATCTCTCTGACATGATGATGCAGAATCACTTTGTTTCAGTTATTCTTTGTCGCACTTAAAAAACTAACACAGTTTCTTAATGTTAAATTTGGCGCGGTAACATAGGACGTGTTTGTTTATGAACATTATTTGGTCTTACTCCTATCATCGTGGAAGAACGAAGAACGAAGAACAAGGACACACCAACCTTAAACTTCATACAGAATAATAACGTGTTTCAACAACAAACACTCTGAAAAAAAAAAGATACCAAATTGTATTGTAATTGTAGTTGTTGTGTTGTAGTTTTCGAATAAAATGAGAAGCATGCGAATAATTTCATAAATGTGTCATATTCAAAGAAGGTCCAAAATTCCACCGTTCATTTGGTGAATGAAAGTTTATGTATGAATATTTAAACTTTTTAGAGCAATTATTGTTTTGTGAAAATTTGCCACAACTTGGACATGGTTGCGGTGCAAAAACAGAGCACTTTTTGTTTGTTTAGAAGTCGTAGATTTTGATGAACCGTGAGTTATGACAGTGGTTCACGTTCAAAGCTTTTGAATCGCACATGTTATTTTCAGCATCTAGAAACATTGTAAAGTGTGGATGTCAAAAATATCTTAGGGTAATTTGGTCATCGAGAAAATAAAAAGGTTAAATTTTTAAACCCTAATTCTATTCAACATTTTTTTTTGACCATCTTGCGTAACTCATTCATTGGTAGTTCTTACCACCACATTTAAATAATTATTTAATGTTTATGACCCATATAACTTATTTTAAATAGAGATAAATAATAATGCTTATACAAAAATAAAGGATTGAAAGTTATTATTTTTCTTCTTATTATTATTAATACTTTAACAGTTTTTTTTAAGTCGTTACTTAACTATTCCCATTTAAGGACAGAGTTTTAATTTAAGTTTTTAATCATTATTTTTAAATTAGTACTAGTGAATGATTAATTAATTTTTTATAATTGAACATTAATTACTAACCAAGATTTCATGTATTTTCATTAGATTTTATCTAAAACAATAAAGTAGCATTCATTTATCATACATCCATTTATTATTAGAGCATTTACAATACAAAGGTTCTATAAAACAAGCTTCTAAGTTATTTTATTTTACTTTAAACAATTAAAAATTTTAATTCTTAAGAATTATCATTTTTATGAATATTTATTTACATTTCATATTTTAATAAAAAAATAATTATTTAATTATTAAATATAATTTTTTATTCTAAAATCTTATTATATAATATTTAGTACTTAATTTCTGACTCAGCTAAAAGAGGGGATTTCGATTGACTTACAAACCCTAGTTATATTGTTACCTAATGTGGTATTTTTGTTTATAATTTTTTGTCGTCGTCTTCAACCCTTGAAGGGTTTTGATTGCTACTGTGAGCTATAAAGGTAAGATATTTGCTTTTCCTTCTTCTCCCTTTTTTGAACACGATATTCTCTCCCATCTGCACCCAACTTCACCCACCAACCCACCTTATCTCTCTCTTCCTCTTCTTCATCACAGCTTCTCTCTCTTGAATTACCAGTTTCCATTGCTCGTTCTTCAAGAGAGAGAGAACCACACTCGCATCAATGGCCACCTTTGTTCAAACCAAGGGTCTTCTCTCTCTCCCCACCAACCCCAAATCCAGGGCTTCTCTTTCCCGTCATCTGAACCCTTCTCACGGCCTCAAGAACCGTTTTTTATCTCTGAATCCCAAACCCATCTGCGCCCCTTCTCTCTCCGTCGCCAAATTTCAACCCCTCGGCTCCAAACCCAAAAATTTATTCATCTGCCGGGCCGAGGCGGCCGCCGCCGCAGATGGGCCGGCCCAGCCCGCCTTCGAAGAGGTCGAGGCTGAGAAGCCGAAACTATTGGGCATCGAGATCACCACCTTGAAGAAAATCATCCCTTTGGGTTTGATGTTCTTTTGCATCCTTTTTAATTACACGATTCTCAGAGACACCAAGGATGTCCTTGTTGTCACTGCTAGAGGGAGCAGTGCGGAGATTATTCCGTTTCTGAAGACTTGGGTGAACCTTCCCATGGCCGTTGGGTTTATGTTGTTGTACACCAAGTTGGCCAATGTTTTGTCTAAGCAAGCTCTTTTCTACTCCGTGATTCTTCCCTTCATTGGTTTTTTTGGGGCTTTTGGGTTTGTACTGTACCCTCTCAGCAACTATATTCACCCCGAGGCGTTTGCGGATAAGCTTCTCAACATCCTCGGACCAAGGTTCCTTGGCCCCCTTGCGATCATGAGAATTTGGAGTTTCTGTTTGTTCTATGTCATGGCTGTGTTGTGGGGGAGTGTCGTCATTTCCGTGCTCTTTTGGGGATTTGCTAACCAGGTAAATGATTCTGTTCTGTAACTGAGTTTTTGGTTTGATTCTTTGATGATGTGTGATGGTGTCCGGTTATGATTTTTTTCTTATTCTGTTGTCATAAGCATGCATGCATGCATGATATGGCATCTTGATTGTCTTTGTTGGATATTCCGTGTAGTTCTTGATCCTGGGTGGATGCAATTTAGATATGGTTAATTTATTTTCTTCAGATTTGTATGTATGGTTTATTGACTTGGCTGTTATATTGTACATCTGTTGATCGTTGAGAGATAGATGGAAACATGTTATGTTTATTCTATTTTAAGGATGAGTCATTGTTTAATATTCTGCGACATGCATGTTCCATCCTTTAGTAAGTTGAGTGTTTGGAACTGTAGATGGCAGTTGCTGTTCCATTTTGAAAATATGGTAAATTAGTTTATAATTTCGCATAACTAAAATGTCAATGAATGTAATGGTGAAAACTATTCAAAGTAACTTCAGCTTGGACATGACTACGGACTTAAACACAATGGTATCTTCTGAAAGTCAGTCTCGGTTTCTCTATTTTTATTATGTTGAATGTATTGGCTTCTTTAGCTGAATTGAAAGCATTTGTCCAATGACTTGGTTAGTGGATGTTTGTTAATGTGTTGTTTATTTGCATTTTAGCATAATTTAGTCATTCATTTGTTCTATTCTTGGACGATCGGATTTTTCCACAATCTCTTATTCATTCAAAGTTGAGTGTAGGACTGTGAAGTCCACATGCTTCTAGTAAAACAGCAATGATGATTGTTAGATTCTTGCTTCATTTGCGATACCATGGGTAAACTCTTACCCAATTAGCATGCTATAATGTGAAGGCATGGCCGGGTTAAATGTTGATTACTTGAATACACTTCTTTCTTCTCCAATTTTATTTGACCCATGATAAAGTGGATCTATTATATAAGTTATAATGAATAGATTTACATGGTTTATGCATTTCTTCTTCTTCTGCAGATAACTACTGTTGAGGAAGCGAAACGATTCTATCCATTGTTTGGACTCGGGGCCAACATAGCCCTTATTTTCTCTGGGAGGACTGTGAAATACTTTTCTAACCTGAGGCAGAATTTGGGTCCTGGAGTTGATGGTTGGGCCATCTCTCTAAAAGCAATGATGAGTATAGTTGTGGGTATGGGGTTTGCAATCTGTTTCCTGTACTGGTGGGTGAATACCTATGTTCCTCTTCCTACACGTAGCAAGAAGAAGAAGGTAATTTGTTGTTTCCTTTTAACTACCTATAGTTTTTAATAGATGTTTTTATGTGAAAAATATAATTTTTAATATAATATTTAAATGAGGCATCATTTCTGACTTTCTGTTTTGTTGGTGTACATCTTCACCTTTGTTCTTTTGTTTTGAATTTTTTATGATACAAATGCACATTCTGGCTTTTTGATTCAAGTTTTCTGGTATTTGAAGTCAGTTAACCAACATTTTACCTTACTATGACTTTTTACAGGAGAAGCCAAAAATGGGTACAATGGAGAGTTTGAAGTTCTTGGTGTCTTCCAAGTACATCAGAGATCTTGCTACTTTAGTGGTTGCTTATGGAATCAGCATCAATCTTGTTGAGGTTACTTGGAAGTCTAAGCTCAAAGCTCAAGTAACGAACCCAAACATTTTCTTTGTATTATTTTTTATTTTATAACTGGCTATTTCACATTGTACCCTTTTTTGCTTACAAACTTGTATAAACTGCAGTTTCCTAGCCCCAACGAGTACTCTTCTTTTATGGGTGACTTCTCCACTGCAACTGGAATTGCCACATTCACAATGATGCTTGTGAGCCAGTTTATATTTGACAAATATGGATGGGGAGTGGCTGCCACAATCACCCCTACAGTGCTGCTTTTGACAGGAGTTGGTTTCTTTTCTCTGTTATTGTTCGGTGGCCCACTTGCACCTAGTCTTGCACAGTTTGGAATGACTCCACTTCTAGCAGCTGTATATGTAGGTGCTTTGCAGAACATATTCAGCAAGAGTGCCAAGTACAGTTTGTTTGATCCCTGCAAAGAAATGGCCTACATTCCATTGGATGAGGATACCAAGGTTCGATTGTTATACTTTTCTCTCTCCATCATATTTACACTAAATTGATGATTTGAAACTTTCAAAGATCTGTAACTGTGCCAAGTTCTTTTAAACTGTTATTACAATTCTTGTTGCCATATCTACTTCTACTGAATTTGCTGTGCATCCCTCACTGCAGGTTAAAGGAAAGGCAGCCATTGATGTTGTGTGTAACCCATTGGGGAAATCTGGAGGTGCCCTTATTCAGCAATTTATGATCTTAAGTTTTGGGTCACTTGCAAATTCAACCCCATACCTAGGAGGAGTGCTTTTGCTGATTGTTTCAGCCTGGTTAGCAGCAGCCAAATCGTTGGACACCCAGTTTACTGCATTGCGTAAAGAGGAAGAACTGGAGAAAGAGCTGGAAAGAGCGGCCGCCGTTAAGATACCAGTGGTGGCTGAGAATGACGGTGGAAATGGTTCTCTTGCAACCGGTGCACCCTTAAATCCAGCCTCCGGTGACTCCTCAAGTAGTCCATCTGAAGCTTCATCTCCTCGCAATATTTGAAAAATGTGCTTCCTTCTGTGAAAATTGTCCCACAGAATTGAGCAACAAGTAGAGCTCTTTTGAGAGCAGTGTTAGGTGAAACTATTTGTTGTAGGTTTATATACAAGTCTCTTATAGAATAAGCTTGCTAGCTACTTTCTCAAGTCACATAAATTTTTTGTCCTCTTAGATCAGATGAATTTCTTCAATTGTTATCATGGTTTACTGTTTAGTGAACCGCATTTGTTTTCCATGAAAGATAGAAGTTCGTTTCAGTGTTATATGTAATATGTATTTCTCTCTTTCTTGTATTCCCTTCATTGTGTTTTTGGTGATAAGGATCATCAAGCACTTGGTGTGGGCTTGGTTTTGGGCTTCATGAGTTGTTTGCAGCCCACCAATGGTCACGCCAAGGTATAACAATTTGTCTTGGAAAAGGAAACAATAAACCCTACCTGTTCCTAAAGGTTTGGGGGGTGTTCTTCGTAAGTATATTATTGTCTTGAGGCTGTATAAGTAATTAAAATAAACATGTTCACCCCAAACTATCAAATTCATTCAGTTAATATGTATTCAATTCAATATCAGTTTCGGTTTTGTCCTTATCAAACATTTTGATATGTGCAATCTTAAACAAGAAACTTAATTTTATTAACTTGTAGATTGTCCAATCCTAAAACATTTTAGAATCTTCCAATCAGAAATCTTCTTTACAAGACCTCATGGAAATATACTTTTTTACCTTTTCTGATGGTTAATGAAGATTGGAATAAAACATGAAGTTGTAGGAACAGAAACTCCAATTTAGTATTACTCAAAAATAGAGTTTGAGTGAGCCAGATCAAACAAAACAATTAATACAACAAGGGGACCAGTTTAACATGGGCTACAGTTTCACGTGTCTGCTTCAAAACTGACAAGAATGATCACAAGCTAGGTCCTTACTCTGTGGTGCCATACAACCACTTTGGATTCTCTTTTGTTTTTTTCCTCTTCTATTTCACTTTTAACATCGTATTTCCATTGTTACTCTTTCATTTATTAATCTCTTAGGTAGTTATATCCATATTAACGGTCAAAGAAAGAAAGAAAATTTGTTAATAGCATCAGAGATTGATTACATTTCGAATTCATTAGGACCTAAATAGCTAAATACTGCATTAAAAAGTAAAATATAAAAGTTGATGTACAGTTTTGTCAAATGACTATAGTATTATATAATCTTTCTTCTGTGGGAAATATACACATTATACCTAAATGAGTTGGATTTAAATGGGCTATATTTCTTCCCTTGGTCCATAGTTAGGTTATATTTAAGTTTTACATAAGCAAACTATAGTTAGTCTGGTTTATTTTCTTTAAAGAGAGATGTACTTAAGAATGTACTTTTCTGTAACGGTTAGAATCTAAATTCTTGGTTCTTAATGGGGTAGTAGTTCGACCTTAAAAAGAACCCAATCTCTTACTTTTTGTTCAAAGGGGATGATGAGTGTGATTGAATCTCGGCATTTAATATAATCATGACCTTATGGACAGTGATGCTATGCTATCTTGCTTGCTGCTACAAGATTTTTTTACGACAGAAAGTTAAGTTACAATTTTTGGTGCCAAATCATCGATGAATGCTACAACAGATATATTTTGAACCCTCAATCAATGCGTTATTTCGTCCACTTCTAGCTTCTATCTTTCTGTGCACTGATAATGTAGTAGTAAGTCTTCATTTTCTTCAAATCAACTAACTGAACCTGTGATTACAGCATTCAAGAAGTGCTATCAGCAACATTCACTCAGTATTTTCAAATAAAGCCTGAAAACGAGTTTTTTTTTTTGCCTATCCATATAGAATTCCTAGTAGGTACTGTAATTGGGACAAAGTTCAAAACTCCTTAGGTACACATGAGATTGAGAGAGAACAAAGTGGTCCGTTTGAAGGGCCTTTCAACTTCGAGGGCGCTTTAATTAATTTTGTTCTCTACACAGAGGAAAATGTGAGCAAAATGCATGCTGTCTGGTATAGGAAGAGAATAAAAAGTTGTTTGAGTGGTCCTATAGTCATGCACCTATCTATCTCAGAGGGCCTTATCCATCAATCTTCTTCATTCCTACCTTCTTCTGCTAAGAAAATCTCATTTCCACAACAATGTCAAAGGAATAAAAATCTGATTATTCTTGACATATAACGCAACATGCCCGAGACAGCTACTACACCGACCGATTCCTCCTCTGCTAGTCTATTCGAGCTTCTCACCGAAATGAAGAAGCAATCTTGTCCACAATCACTCACCTTACAAGCAAAATCTCCCTCCCAAAACTGCTCCGAATGCTGGTTCGACGATGCATGCATCTTGGACATGGATTACTTCGTGAAGACCCTTTCTGGCATCAAGGCCAAAGGTGTTCGTGCAGATCTTATTGGCTCCATCATCACTCACTATGCCTCTAAATGGCTCCCTGATCTTTCTGCAGGTGCAAATTGTTAGATAGTTCTGTACTTTGTCACCACTATTTGTCCATTCTTCTAACTGATATTTACACACCACATTTAAATTCCACAATTTACAAGAAAACTACACAACGCTTGTTTAACTGTTACTGCAAAAGATTAAACAGAGATTAGGATAGTTCAGGACCACTTAATGACTTCTTTTCTATAGGTGATATGGTCGAAAAGGGTCTCACCCAAATGGAGGAATCACCGGAAAGCGTGACGGCTTCATGGATGAAGAAGAGGTTCTTCGTGGAAACCTTGGTGGGTGTTCTGCCTCCTGAGAAAGATGCAATTCCATGCAACTTTCTGCTAAGGCTTCTGAGAACGGCCAACATGGTTGGAGTTGAGGGTAACTACAGGCAAGAGCTTGAGAAACGTATTTCGTGGCAATTAGACCAAGCTTCGTTGAAGGAGTTGGTGATTCCATCTTTCAGCCACACTTGTGCTACACTCTTGGATGTTGAACTTGTCATTAGGCTGGTTCAGAGGTTCGTGAGTTTGGACAGTGAGGGAGCCAAGAGCGTTGCTTCTTTGGTTAAGGTGGCTAAGTTAGTCGATTCCTACCTCGCTGAGGCTGCTGTGGACTCCAATTTGAGCTTGAACGACTTCGTTACTCTCGCCGCCGCTCTTCCTAGCCATGCAAGAGCAACAGATGATGGCTTGTACCGTGCCATTGATACCTATCTTAAAGTATGCTCCTTTCTGTATCTTCGAATTGGTTGAATACTAGTTCGTAATCAGGGAAACAGAACAAGACTATGAATTAGTAAAAAGAACCAAAACTGAATTTAGATTCTCTGTGTTTTTCTGTGCTGCTTATCTAATGTGTCTTCAAAATAGAGATCGGAAAATAGAAGAAGACCGTATCCAAAAAAACTGGTGCAAGTGTTTGATTGAAAGGAAAGTTAATGACTTGTTTTTGGATTCTTGGTGAAGCAAATCTATGTCTAGGACTAATCTTATATTAACATCCATTTAAAGAGATAATCTTTGTTAACAGATTCTGTTTTATCCACAGTTTTAGGAATTAACACAGCGATGAAAGCTAATGATTAACACATTGTGCAATGGCAGGCACACCCAGCAGTGTCAAAGCAAGAAAGGAAGGGTCTTTGCAGGTTAATTGACAGCAGAAAACTGACCCCAGAGGCATCACTGCATGCAGCACAGAACGAACGATTTCCGGTGAGAGCAGTGATTCAGGTGCTGCTTTCTGAGCAAAGCAAGCTGACACGGCACGTGGATTGGAGCGGTTCGTTGGTGAGTGGGACAAGAAGCCCCAGTGCGTTGGAGTTACCGACACGGTGTCTGTCGAAGCGCGAGGTGAACGCGCAACAGCACGAGATAAGAAAGCTGAAGGACGACGTGCACAGGTTGCAGAGCCAGTGCAACGCCATGCAGGCTCAGATGGAGAGAATGGTGGAGAAGAAGAAGGGGTTCTTCAAGTGGAAGAAGTTTGCTTTTGGCAAAGTTGAACATGAAAAAATGGAACAAGAGCTTGAAGGGAATGGAATGCACACGCCTGCGGGTTTGAAAACCAGATTGGTCAATGTCAAAGGTAGCAAGCATAACAACAATGCTCACAGGTGGAGGAAATCTATGTCGTGAAACCGCAAGAACAACACAACTTATTTGTTCGTTATATTATTTTGTTCAGAAGAATAATTTAGTGCTTATGTTGGTTCATTGGTGTTTGAAATAATGTAAGATCAGCTTTTTGTATTTGGAAGATAATAATGAAATTTGATGATTGTAGAATAATATGTAGAATTTTTGGGTTTGTTTAGGCCTATGTTGATTTTGAAAGTTTACTTCAATAAATTGAGGCTGATTCTTCCTGCACCTTCATAACTTCATCTTCTATTCTTGTATATCTAAAAGTTTCAATTTTACTCCTTCCATTAGGATTTCCATTTTATTTATAACATAAATTTTATATTTTGAATTATATATTCTAAAATATAAAATAAAAAATAAATTTCACATTGCATAGTTTGAAATATAAATTTGAATTGTTCATACTGAAATTTAGGATTGTTTGATTAAAATATATGTAGGTGCGCAGGAAGAAAATGGGGCAAACATTTTCTCCTTTTACTGAAAATATTGTTCAGTGGCATTTTGATAGGTGAAAGAAGAAATTTGATGGGTGTAGGAAGTAATTATTTAAATTGAATTATAATTTGGCCCAATCCATTTGATAATTAGCCCATGAAGGTTGAGATGGACAAGGAAGAAAGGTGAACCATTACCAGGAAACAGACAAAAAATGTGTAACCAGATTAATCAAATGCGACAGAAAAGAATAACAATACATCATAAAAATCTCATAATTTAAGATGCATTTATTTACAAAAATATATAATGTTTAAAATATTGAATTAATATGTTGTCGTGCGGGTTATGAAAAAACTAGTTATATATATAAGCACGTGGATACTAGGAAGATTAGATTCTGTCTGAAAATCTAAAAGAAGATATTAAACTAAGATTTAACAGAAGATGTTATGGATAAGACAGTGGTTATTGTTGGCAATGGCAATGGCAGATGGTAACACTACACACAAACACAACAAAACAGAACTATTTACCTTACTCTGCTTTCCATCGACACATTTTGACGTTGTCGTGTTCTCGTGAGTTTGCTTTTAACCGATAAACCCTCCATTCGTGTTCTGTAACTGCTAATGGCGGCGTTTGCTAAACCCTCCCATCTTCATGCTCAAAGGGATCATCTCCTTCTTCCTCCAAGCTCCACTTCCGCGAACGTCAAGCTCATAACTTTCACTTTCTCCCACAACTGGCACACCCTTCATCCCCCTCTCAGAAAAGTTGAACATGTTTGTGTTTCAAATTCTGCCACAACCTCCCTCAGCAACGACCACAACCCAGACTCTGATATTTGCAAGCTGTGCCTTCTTGGGAACCTGGACCGCGCCATGAGCTACTTAGACTCTATGCACGAGCTTCGAATCCCCGTTGAAGATGATGCTTACGTTGCCTTGATACGGCTCTGTGAGTGGAAGAGAGCAAGGAAGGAAGGGTCTCGTGTCTACTCTTATGTTTCCGGGGCCAAGACCCTTTTGAGCCTTCAACTGGGGAATGCTCTTCTGAGCATGTTTGTGAGGTTTGGGAATTTGGTGGATGCTTGGTATGTTTTCGGGAGAATGGAGAAGAGGAATTTGTTCTCTTGGAATGTTTTGGTTGGTGGGTATGCTAAAGCTGGCTTCTTTGACGAGGCTTTGGACCTCTACCATAGAATGTTGTGGGTTGGTGAGAGGCCTGATGTTTACACTTTCCCTTGTGTTTTGAGGACTTGCGGTGGCATGCCTAACTTGAAGAGGGGTAGAGAGATTCACTTGCACGTTATAAGATACGGGTTTGAGTCGGATGTGGACGTGCTTAATGCACTGATAACCATGTATGTGAAATGTGGGGATGTCAGTAGTGCTAGGTTGGTGTTCGATACAATGCCGATAAGAGACAGGATTTCGTGGAATGCCATGATATCTGGATATTTTGAGAATGGGGAGTGTCTGGAGGGACTTGGGTTGTTTGGTATGATGATTGAATACCCTGTTGATCCAGATTTGATGACCATGACCAGTGTGATTACTGCATGTGAGCTTCTAGGTGACGAGAGATTAGGGAGGGAGATTCATGGTTTTGCTCTGAAAATGGGGTTCGGGAGAGACCCTTCTGTTCACAACTCGTTAATTCAGATGTACTCATCTGTGGGACTTATTCAGGAAGCTGAAACAGTTTTCTCTCGAACAGAGCGTAGAGATGTGGTGACATGGACAGCAATGATATCAGGTTATGAGAATTGTTTAATGCCTCAGAAAGCGCTTGAGACATATAAACTGATGGAAGCAGAAGGTATCATGCCGGATGAAATCACCATTGCTCTTGCACTCTCTGCGTGTTCTTGTGTATGCAATTTAGACATGGGGACAAACCTTCATGTAATGGCCAAGCAGACAAGGCTCATCTCTTATCCAATAGTTGCAAACACACTCATTGACATGTATGCCAAGTGTAAATGCATTGACAAGGCTTTGGATGTTTTCCACTCTACTCGTGACAAGAGCATTGTGTCTTGGACATCGATCATCCTTGGTCTTCGGATCAACAACCGGTGTTTTGAAGCTTTGTTTTACTTCAGGGACATGATCCTTAGACTGAAGCCAAACTCTGTTACTTTAGTTTGTGTTCTATCTGCATGTGCTAGAATAGGAGCTTTGACATGTGGGAAAGAGATTCATGCACATGCGTTGAGAGCTGGAGTGAGTTTGGATGGTTTTATGCCAAATGCAATTTTGGACATGTATGTGAGGTGTGGAAGAATGGGATATGCGTGGAAACAATTTTTCTCGGTTGATCATGATGTTTCTGCATGGAACATTTTGCTTACAGGATATGCTGAGCGTGGGAAAGGAGCACTTGCTTCTGAGATTTTTCAGAGAATGGTAGAATCAAACGTTTATCCTGATGAAATTACATTTATATCAATACTACGTGCTTGCAGCAGATCAGGTATGGTGCCAGAAGGCTTAGAATATTTCAACAGCATGAAGTATAAGTACTCCATCACACCCAATCTGAAACACTATGCATGTGTGGTTGATTTACTTGGCCGTTCTGGGAAATTGAACGAAGCTTATGAATTCATACAAAAAATGCCAATGAAACCTGACCCAGCAGTTTGGGGAGCTTTACTAAATGCATGTAGGATTCATCATGATGTTGAACTTGGGGAGCATGCTGCAGAGAACATCTTTAAAGATGACACAACAAGTGTTGGATACTACATTCTGCTCTCTAATCTTTATGCTGACAATGGTAAATGGGACAAGGTTGCAGAAGTGAGAAAAATGATGAGACAGAATGGGCTAATAGTGGATCCTGGATGCAGCTGGGTGGAAGTGAAGGGCACAGTGCATGCTTTCCTCAGTGATGATAACTTTCACCCTCAAATAGTTGAAATAAATGCACTTTTGGAGAGGTTTTATGAGAAGATGAAGGAAGCTGGTGTTAGAGGGCCAGAAAGTAGTGATATGAACATAATGGAAGCTTCTAAGGCTGATATATTTTGTGGGCACAGTGAGAGACTTGCCATTGTCTTTGGACTTATTAATTCTGGTCCTGGGGTGCCTATTTGGGTGACAAAGAATCTGTATATGTGCAAAAATTGTCACAACATTGTGAAATTTATCTCTAGAGAGGTTCGCAGAGAGATTTCTGTAAGGGATGCTGAACAATTTCACCATTTCAAAGGAGGTATCTGTTCTTGCATGGATGAAGGATATAGAAGTTAACCTGATTAGCAGAAAAACTAGAATTTGGATTCGCTGTTTAGTTTTTCTGTTCTGCTTTTACGACAACACCACAAAATTCAGTATAGAATCAGACTCGAAAATATATTCATATACTAGTATGATAAAACAGTCTTTAATATTCCGATGGTGAAAGTATATATATATATATATATATATATATATATATATATATATATATATATATAT
>Ga0099822_1001435_pt1 | contig 27730 bp, 10 predicted proteins | sample CowpeawhiteBW_FD_76839 | JGI IMG/M metagenome (GOLD analysis project Ga0099822, IMG submission 76839) | Root nodule microbial communities of legume samples collected from California USA - Cow pea white BW | ecosystem: Host-associated > Plants > Roots > Nodule | place: USA: California | collected... | reverse complement strand
TGTTGCTATTTTCCCTCTTCCCATAAACAAGCAAATCTAGCTTTTATACTTTGATAGACAGGTCACTAGTGCATGCCCCACTCTCTAGTATAGGAATAGGAATGAACCATTTAGCATCATGCAGATACTAAAAATGGCTACAATGGAATAACACTCACATAAGAGAATATAATGCAGCTGTTCGCTGTTCATGCCTTCTGCCAAACCTTAAAATCCAAATGGTCTAGAATCTATATTTTCTGTCTACATTGTTCTTATAAAATGTTAAATTTCAGCACAAGGTAGGTAGGCCTACGCATTGTCCACACTTAAAGGCCAAAGGGCAGTTATGTGAGTGTTTATGATGTGAAATAAAACCATTTGTATGTCATGATCTAAACTTAGCTTTTCTGGATAACTGGTGCATGAAAATTGGAAAGGGTGAAAAATACACCCGAAGCTATCAACACTTCGTGAATGCCAAATTAAGATTTGTACATGCATAAAAAATTGCAACTTAGAAGTGTACCGAGTTTAATAATGTCAAGTTTGCAGTAATCTTTGCATTTCCATCCTTAATAACAACATCCATTTTTGACAAATTAGCCAAACTTGAAGGAAAGTTTCTGCACAGATACAAAAGCACACAATGAGATCAATCAAAACTTAATTTCCCATATAAAAACTTTACATTCTTATAAGTCAAAAGAGACCAGTATGAAGTCCCAAGATGATAATCGACAAGATAAAAGCAAATAATCAAAGAGAAAACTCACTCAAATATAACCCTAGCAGCAAACAATCCTGGACTTCCAGAACCAAACCACTCAAAGTTCCAACGCCCCTCCAAGAAGGGTGACCTGTAGCACAAAATTGCATTAACATCTAATACAGAAGCATGGACATGGATAATCTCATTCACTTACGTTGTGGGGCGAGGGGTTGGATTAAGCCGCTCAAGACCAGTTATCCTTTCATTCACGTCAATCTTTTGCCATTCAGTAGCCTTCCCAGCGACTAAGGCCTCAAAACCCCCTGCATCTTTAAACTGAAAAGATGTCTCCGGTGTGAGTATGTTAAGAGTACAAATTCAAAGATTGCAAAAACGACATAGGCAAATTACTCCTTTTCATATTTAAATCAAGTCTATCATCGTTCTGGCAGGTAACCAGGTTCATCTGCAGACACAACGCACTAATAGAATCTAGAGTAACTTACAGCCACAATCCCCTGAAGTGTCTTGAGATTGCACATATCTATGCTGGTTTTTTAACATGCACAGCAACCTCCCTTAGAAAGATAACAGATAAAATTTTCCACTATCCCACATTAGCACAGCAACAAAATTCCCCCTTGTTTTCTTAACATAACAAACAGATATAAAAACAAGACAAGCATTTGTTTGGAAATCAAAATAAAAGGATGGAAATTGTCCACAAACCTAGGCCCTAACACCAACTCAAACCAATCACAGTGCATGATGTATACCTATGCAGTATCCACACATGTTGATAATTTCATGCCACCGATGTCACAAAAAACCGTCTGCAACCACAATTATAGCCACAACATCATGGTTTTCAGGGTCTCCACACCCCATTTTTCAACAAATCGCATCAAACAGCATCCCCAACCACAATTTAAAACCTCGTACCCCTCCCAACAAAAATTAAAACAGTAAAACTAAACAAACACGAAAAAAAGGTGGTGCACAGAGCCATACCCATAATCTAAAACAGCAACAAGTTCTTTTCTTTACAAACAAACAGTAAAACAAAGGCCCAAAAGCAAGTGGGTAGGTCCCAGAAAACGCAAATTGGGAATATACTCAAGGAAAAGAGGCTCACAGCGAGAAGAAGCGATTCTTTGGCGGAAAGGCGTTCCATTTCCTTGGCGTACGCTGCAGGGGCACCCTGAACGGCTTGCTGAACCATGGCTCTGCACACACGGAAGCTTCTTCTGGTTGAGGCTCTCTGGGGTGCAGCCAGTGTCAACGAAGACTGAGAAGAGAATTTGGAAGAGGAGCATGGGATGCACGTGGCAATTGCCGAGATACAGCCATGCGAAGAAGCTGAAGCAGCCATTGACATTGTTTGAAATGAATTGAGTGAATGAATGAATGAAAGGTTTGTTGTCTCTTATGGTGGAAGTGCTTCTTCAATTTGTCATCACTCGCCAATTGTGAGTTGAAAAACACTACTACTTAGAAACAACACCAATTGGGTGTCTCATTTTTTTACTATAATTTTCGATTTCACTTTCTTTTTCTCCTAATCATAACCTCACCATTCCTAACACAACTCCACGTTGGTTACTGTTTTTTTTCAGAGTCTGGTCACTGCTCCCATGGATTAATGTATTCACTTATTGGATAATTTTTTTTTTCTTTCTATAATTTTATGTCTTTGTTTAATTTTGAAATTCAAATAATTCAATAACGCTTTATAAAATGATGATAAAAATAATTTAACGAAAACTTAAAATTTCTAATTTTAAAGGGGTGCATTCTGAAAGTAGAAAACCTCTAATGAACAATACAATTTAAAACTAAAATAAGAAAACTTTAATGTAAAGGAAAACGTTCATTAATTTAATAAACACGTGGCAATCAGCATTTTTAAAAAATTAAATAAAATAATAACTATTTTCACTGGGACTATAATAAAAAAATTATGTGAAAAGCATATCACATTAATTATTTTTTAATTTGTTAATTAATACTCTTAATTAACACATTTATTAATCTAACGTACATGATTCTAACAAAAATCATTTAACTCAGTCTTAAAAATGTATATTTATATTAAGAACAGAGATAGAGAGAGATTGTTTGCTACAATAATCCAACATAATTCACTCATTAGTGTATAAAGTGAGAAAACAAAATTACAGAAGCAGAAAAAAAGACATAAAATACTCATTCAAAAATATTTCAACAAAAACGAAATAAAATCCAAAATAAAGTGGAGATGCGGGGGATTGAACCCCGTACCTCCCGCATGCAAAGCGGGCGCTCTACCATTTGAGCTACATCCCCGAACGAAAACTGGCGACGATTAGATTTATATAATATTATTCTCTTTTCAATTTTCATTTCATTTATTTTAGTTTTAAAAGCTCCTGCTAGAAGAACACACATAATAAAAATATTCTTTCAACATATAGTTTAATTATAGAATTTCTATCAATTTTTTATTTAGACTTCATTATTGTATATGATAGAACCTATTATTCTAACTAATTTTTATTTTATTTTTTATTTTAGAGTAAGTTGTTTGGAATTATTTACATATGCAATTAAATTTTTCTTAAAGATGTGAGACCATTTTAATAAAAAGGTTCTTTTAATTGATCCAAAATAACTCCCAAGTATTCGTTATCCTAGCCTAGAGATACTCATAGGACCTCATTCAATATTTTTAGTTAAATTAATGTAATTCTGGATTAAAGTTGAAATAAATAACGTGAAGATAGTTTATACAATTTTAGGAGTGTAGATCTATTATCACTTTTGTTTAATAAAATTATTTTTTGAGAGTTCCGACCCATGTTATTACATCCCAACGGCTATATTTTCTTCCCTCTTCCACCCATAAATCACAATCATTTGTTTCACTCAACGGTCCAATTTCCTTTCATCAAAACTCAACCATATTGAAACAACATTCTTCGTTACAAATCTAATTTCCAACGTTATTGCAATGAACACTGATGAAAAGGTTCAGCATGTCACAAAGAAAAGTTCCGACGAACTGCTCAGGAAGTTTGCTGAAGTGGGTAACTCTAACAACGTTCCAAAGAAGAAGAAGAAGAAGATCACCAAGAGGGTAGAGCCTGCCGCCGCCGCCGCCGCCGCCACCTTCGTTGAACGGAGGTCGCTTCTACCGCCGCCGGCCGCCACGCGAAAGACGGCGTTGCTCCGGCAGATTGGGATCGGAGGGGCCCACATCATGAGGACAAGGGGTTTCAGAAACAAGTCACTGTTGGGAACGATTGAGAAGGTAAATCAATTTTATATCATTTACTGATTTTAATTTTTTGGAAAATTATTGTTTTTTATTAAAAAAAAAAAAATTGTCGAAACCCGTAAGGATAACTGTAAATCAATATTAGGGAAAAGAATAACTGTAGGTTAATTTTAATTCATAAAAGATCTTTTATATTTTTTTCTTGTGTAATTTTATTTTTTAAACATATATTTTATGATTTATTGTGCTACTATTAATTGAGAATGTAACATTTGGTAGGGAGTTTTTGTTGTTCTTCTGACTAGAATTGTTTCCACCAATTTGTTATCTGTATTGGAACAAGAAATACAGAAAAAAAAAAGCATAAATATTTGTACTCTTTTAACATAATTTTTGTTTCTTTAAAAATTGTATTTTAAGAAAAAATGATTGAAAAGATTAAAACAACATTGAGACACTTTTTTTTTTCTAACACTTTTCTTTGTTTTTGAGACATCAAAAAACAGTTTTCAGTTCTTTATGGTGTATTGTAATCCGAATGATAACTTAAATGAAGTTAAATACTACAATGATAGATTTTGAATTATACTATATGAATAAGACGATTGTTGATGGGTCTCGATCATAAAGAAGCGGAATTGTGAGAAGATTGGGTTTTTTTTAAGGATAATAATATTTTGACAATTAAATTTTGATAATTTTTTTTATAATATATGAAATGTTATCGTTTTGAAATATTGAAAATAAAAAAATAAAAAAGTGAAAAATTATTTAAAAAATATGTTTAAAATTGTAAGAGAAAGCAGTCAAAATTCAGTACTAAAAAAATATTTTTTTATTTTTATGGATAAGAAAGAAAAGTGCATAATTTTGTTGATGTGTCTGAGCTCTTAAAACCTTTGCATAAGTTGTCTTTTTCAATGGTTGTTGTTGTAGACATGGCGAAGAAGCATAGAAGGGGCTTCTAGAGCTTTCATGGAGAGGCACTATCATCACCATAAACGTTTGATCAATGATATTGTTTAAAATCTCTTTGAAGGTTAACATGTCAATTCCTTCTCTCAATGTATATTATATTGCCCTAGCAAAAACCAATCTTTTTATTTTTTATTTTTTTTTTATTTTTCCCCCTTTTATGGATTATAAGATAGACAATTTTGTTAACTCATCATCTTATTGGTTTATTCATTGATTATTATTATTTAATAATAATAATAAACTTGAGAGTTCTCACACATTTTATGTATTCTTTCAAGAGTCCAATGTTATTATTAGTTTGATTAAATGTGATATGGTTGTTATTTGTAGTGATTTTACATACTCAATTAGTGAGATAAGTAGGAGAAAATACGTCTGATTTTTATATCAACATAAAATACAAGGTTTTCTACAAACAATTTTTTTTTAAGAGAACAATTTAAGGAATTTATGACTTAAAGATCCAACTTATTAATTTATTAATTTGTTTTTAGCTTTTAACGTTCAAGATCCAACTTTTAGATTGGGCCGGGTCATTTCATAATTTGGATTACCATTTTTAAGGTTTTGAAAGTTTGACCCATGTTTGTTATTTGTTTTAGTTTTACTAAAACATGTAAAATTTTTAATTTTTAAAATTGATATTAGGTAGACCTTTTTGAACCATTTTTCAAAATCTCTGTGTAACAAGTGTGCAGAAAAAATATGATTTCTTCAAAATAAGTCGAATATAATATGGAAAATACTTTTAAAATGTGTTCCGTCAAGTTTAGTAGTACTATGGCATGCACTTTTTAGCAAAATATAGAAATAAGGTTAAATAAGTACAAAATATTAAATGAAATCAAAGAATAAAAAAAAAGTTGTTTTAAAATAAGAAACAAGTTTTCTTAACACATAATTGGTTAATAAACCATTTAGAAAAGATTAAAACAAGTATTGATATGAAAGATCAAAGATCAAGTAGGATTATGTTAGAAAATAATTTTACTAGCAGAAAAATTGATTCAACTTTGTTTATTAAAGAGTAGATGAATACATTTTGTTAAATCAAATATATGTTGATGATATAATATTTGGATCAACTGATAATTTTGTGTGTGAACGATTTGCAAGTAAGTGATGGGTGAATTGACATTTTTTCTTGGACTGCAAATTAAACAGCAAATGGAACATGGAACTTTTATATATCTCAATCTAAGTATTGCAAGGGAGTACTAAAGAAATTTGGGATAGATACTGCTAAGGGGGCGGGTACACCTATGAGTTACTTGGATAAAGATGAATCAGGTATGGAAGTTAACTAAGCTATGTTTAGAGGTATGATAGGATCTCTATTAGTAGACCTAAAATTATGTTGATTATGGGGGTTGTAAAATTGATAGAAAAAGTACTCGTAAAAGTACCAGTGATGTTTGTCATCTCTTTGGATGATTAAGGTAGTTTTTTGGCACTCTAAGAAACAAGTTGACACTCCAATAAACAAGCCTATGTGGTTTTATCAACTACTGAGTCTGGCTATATTGTTGCAAGCAATTGTTGTGCTCAAATTTTATGGATGAAACAATAATTAGAGGATTATAACATCTACCTTAATCATATACCTCTAAAATGCAATAATACAAGTGCAATGAATTCATCAATATATAAAGATTAGACATCATTAGATATTCTTTCCTTTAATGTATTTGTAGGTTAATAAAAGTGTATGGAAAGAGAAAATTGAATATCGAGTATTTATACTAGTTCGGATAAAAACCCTACGTTTAGTCTTTAATTTCTTAAAGAGAGAGAGATTAACTTAATCACTAAACATAAACCCCAGTACAATCACAAATAAGAGATTTAAAGGGTTTAAAATACACATCTCTTGAAGACGCAAGAGATGAAGAACACTTCATTTGAGTCACACAAAGAATGACCAACTTTCTTATCAACAATAATAAACCTCGATCCCCAAGAACTCACTTGGAGAAATTTATCGCTCTACCCACACTAGTTTTTTCAAAGTTATTCAAACACTCAGATAGTTTCTTTGAAAGTACAACATTAAACTTCTGATACTCAAAAAGGTTATTTTACAAATGGGTTTAAAACTCTATAAATACAAATTCGAAAACTAGGTTAAGAATTTGAAAAGACAAGTCACAACTGTTAGAGATAATTGAATAAGTCTTCAAAAAGGTTCTTAATGAGGGATGGAAATGGGACGGGACAGGGACGAGTTTCACTATCCCATACTCATCCTCATCGAACAAATCCATCCCCATCCCCATACCCAAACTCAACGGGTATCAAATCTTTGTCCCATCTCCATCCCTACCAAGTAACGGGTATATACTCGTACCCATACTCGTACTCGTTTTCTTACTGTTTAAGTATTAATTAATTTTTACAAAATAATACAAAATTACGGTCAAAGAAACATAATATTATCAAATATTCAATATTAGGAAGACGGTTGTTTATTCAATATCAAATATTTATAAAGAAATTATAATTGTATATACCAAATAACATTTAATGAGAATCAAAACATTTATTAAATTTGTAAACATGAATGAAACCTAGTTGAGAAAATTTAAAAATATTTTTAAAGAAATATAAAAGAAAAACAAATATTCAAATTAAAATATATTTTAAAGGTCTGTTTACTTCAATTTCTTAAATTTTAATGAACTCTTTCTTATATACTAATAAAAGTTATAATACATCATTTGATCAAAATAACGCAAAAAACAAATATTAAACTAATAATAATAAAATATTTTAACATATATTTTGTATCTTTTGAACTTCCATATATGTTTGATGGTGATAAAAAAGAAATTCATGGCAATTACATTAAATTTTTATATTATAGTAAATAAACTTTATTTGTACAATTATAATAAGAAAATTATAATATAATAATGAGTTAGAAAATAAAAATAATCATATAAAATATATAAAATGATATTTTACATGATAAAAATGAACAACAAATAAAAATATTAAAAAATTATCAAGTGTGTGTTAGAAACAATTTGAGAGACTATTGAATAAAATCACACAAAGGAAAACAAATATATAATTAAGGATATGATAAAATGAAAAATAATTTAGAGATTTAAGAAAATATTTAAATATCAACATAATGAATAGTTGAGAAACAACGAAAGTTGTTTAGTGAAACAAAATAGTTATTCAAATGAAACAAAAATTTATATTACCTAATAAATAAAATGTTTATGCTATTGAACACTTAGATCGAGAGTTTAAACATTTTTATGTTAAAGAAAAATATACAATAAATAAAAATATTAAAAAAGATAAAAATATTTAAATGTGAAGCATAAAAAACATTTAATTGACATACATTATTTCAACATCATTGCAAAAAAAAATGATAAGATGAAAAATATATTAGAGACGTGAATAAATTTTATGACAAACCAAACAATTAGAAGAAATAAATACTAGAAAGTGTGTAGTAATATATATATATATATATATATATATTTAGTTAATTGACTATGAATATTTTAATAATTTAACCGAGGACGAGTATTATGGCGGGTATGAGGATGGGGACATGGCGAATATGTACATCCACATCCTCATTCCCAATTGAAAAAGTCAGAAATTCTCCATATCCATACCTAGTCAATGCGGAGATTCCTCTTCAAAACGGAAACTGACTAAGACAATACCTAGAGAAACAAGTTTATTTGACATCTCTATTCTTAATCTTTAAGATATGCACAAAAACTAACGCTAACTTATTATGTTGTACTTGAAAATTCATATACCTAACAACTAATAAATTTGTCTTTAATAATTTTTAACATGTATTTTCGCAAAATACCTCCATTCAAAAACTATATTAAGACACACAAGTTGTTCATATGAATACACACACCTAAGCAAACTTAAAAATATTCATGATTGAAATATCATTTCGTGCTAAAATTAAGTCATCCACATAATATATACAATGAATAATTTGAATAAGATTGAACAAAACTATGATACTTCAATGTCGTTTGTTTTGAGTTGTACAATGAGTTTATCAAATTGTAAACAAAATTTGGATCGGTGTTTTCGAAACATAGAGGAACGCTCATGTACACATATTCGACCAAATCACCAGATAGAACATTATTTATATCCATTTGGGGAACTTAAATGTTTCATAATGTTTTATCATAGTTCATTCCCTGCCTCTCATTATGTCAAAATATTACAAATCTCACTTTCAAAAAGTTGCATAGTCCTATTGGAGTCATGTTTTATTTTGTATACCCATTTATTTACAAGAACTTTCTTTTTGTTTGTTTTTTATTCTCTTCCAAGATTTTTAATCTTCTTGGCCATTGCAGCGCGCCAAATAAAATCTTTTACCGTTTCATGTTATTTCCCTATTGCTCCAGTTGTAACAAAATTTTGATGTTTAATAAAAAAAGTTCAGAATGTATAAAATAAGTAATAAAATTATATAAAAAAAAAACTAAAACATATTATTGAGGAGATGAACTCTCGAAAGACTTTAATTTCTAAGTAACAAAATTCTCATATATTTTTATTTAATATCATCACATCGAACATCCAAGTCTCATCAACAATTTTAAAATCTAAACTAATGTAATTTGCTAACTCAACTTATAAACCATGAGTGTTTCAAATAAGTGTTCAAAACATATTTACACGTTCTCTTATATTATTAATAAAATATGAATAATTTTTTTGTGGTGACCTAGAAAGCATTGGAAAAATATTTCTTTAGAAGGACATTGTCATAAACATATAATTAATGATATGAATGAAAGCTTTGTCATTATTTAGAAACATAAAAATATTTGACGATATTTCTTTAGATGACAATACCACAAATACTCTTTCAAGATTTTCATCAAACTATTGACTGTGCGTGCAGTTATCTGTCAATTAAAATTCTTAAAAGAAATAGCAGAAAAATGTCTTTTCTTGAAAATTCTTTTAACAAATTTATAAGAAAATTTTCATATAATATGAGAATTTTTAGTAATGGATGTCTCAGATACTTAGATACAACATAAAAATAAATAAACAACTCTTTATACTCAAATTCGGTTACAACATCATCCTCAACACAAATTATACACACGCATATTAAAATATCAAGAAAAGAATTCAATATCATTAAATATTGTATCGTCATAACTTTGAAAAAATATTATTTAGATATTGATCATATATGTATGGGGGATTTTATTTGATTAAAGATTTTAGATCAAGATGGATATAATTGATCCCCTTAAAATTGGTCTGGGATTAACTTTATGATAAATTAAAATAAATTTTGTATAAGATATTAAAGGAATAAACAATTCTGTTTCTAAAATAAATATATATATAAAAATGATAACATCAGTATTCCAATATGTTATATCGTAATATATTCTAAGAGATATAAGTTGATTGTTCAATTTATAACCATATTAACTTTAAATAAAAAGATAATTTAAAACAATAGACAACTTGAATACTCTAATTTGAATCATTTATACTTTGAAGTAGAACAAATATCTAAAAACAAACATTATTTTTAAATGAACAAAAATAGTCAAACCAAATTCTACAAGTTTTTTTTTTATTACCATGTAAGTGGACTTGCTTGAGGTTCATTGAGTTAAGATTCCAAAGGATTCTCATGCAAAGTTATTTCAAAAATTAATTTTTAATAAATAATATTTTCCTATGTGATATTTATTATTATTTGATTTATAGTATTATCTTAATTATAAAACATTAACTTTCTTTTAAATATCAAGTTCTATGGAATTCATTCAATGATATTCTACAAAATTTCCTTAAAACATAGTACTAATACTTTATAAACTCAGGTAGCTTTAAAACATTACTTTATAAACTCTTGTTTCCCAAAATCAATAGCATGCAAAAAAAATAAAATAATAATAATAATAATAATCCATGCTCACTAAAACAAAGTCAACCAATTTATTACTATGCAAAAACAACACCCAAAATTGGAGGCAATTTCCCTCAACATTCAGGGATGAAGACTTTCCTGTACAAAGCCTTAATTTCAACATTTAAAAGCAAAGATAGTGATGGAGAACTTTAATTCTAAACATACTTTGATTGTATACATATATACAAACACAATTTATTGAAGAAAATCATCTTAAAAAATGTGAAAGTTGTCAACTGAAATCATATAATTATAATCATAAGGTGCAATTATGTTGTAAAGACTTTTAAAAGAATTTGTTTCAAAATCAACAACATAATATATTATTTTTGTTGCTCTTTACAATTTTACTTTTATAATACTAATAAAATATAGAAATCTAAGAGTAAGTCTAAGTCCCACATTGAGTCAAAATGAAAAAATTGAACACTATATAAGAATCAAGTTCATAAACTCATTGTCTTAAGATTTTGGGTTAAGAGTGGTGTCAATCCCTTATATGTGGGTTGGACTTATTATGTTCATTGGTGTTATATTTTCTCGATGATCCTCTCTCAAAACATCTAACATAAACCAAGAAATTACAAAATTGTCTAAAATATAAAAAAAAAAATCTGATTTTTCTTTTTTCTTAATATAAATTGGAAGATATCTTTTTTTTTTTTGTGTGTGGAGGCTAGAAAGAGAGAGAGGGTACGTAGTAAGAAGAAGTATTTGGTATGTAGGGTTCTTGGGTAGAAGATAGGTGAAGGTTGAAAAAGTTGAAAAGATTGAGTTTGTGGGTGAGCAATGAATGAAGAAAATGGAAGTGACAAGCATGTGAGAATGAAAAAGAAAGAGAAAGAGAGATAATAATTTTGGGGATGAAATGGTCCTGCCTCCTAGGTAGCAACCACAAACCTTTAATGCAACTGTGTGAGTTACTTCACATGCCACATGACTCTATCTCACTTTTCCAAAACTACTTCCCCTCATTGCCATCCAAACATGTTGCATTATTTATAACCCACAACTACTCCATTACACCTGTCCCTTTTTTCTTTCTATTCAAATCTTATTCTCCAAAAATACACACTAAGCTCTTCTTAATATCCAATATTTAATTAGAAGTTTCACATTGATTAGAAATAAGACAATTTCATAATATATAGATGAGTGCAAATTTTACTTTACAAATCAATTTTGTAAAGTTGACTTAGATTTAAAGTCTACTTCTTAACGTGATATCATAACTATTGTTTAATGTTTATTGATACTTATCAACAAAACATCCGATCTATAAAGAAACAATAATTTATAATTTTTTATGTTAGACAACTTTAACACCTATGATTTTAATTTGGATGCATATGATAACAATAACATATTTATTATGTTTTTTAAAATTATTGTACTATTTTCAATATGCATATATTATGTGTCGTATCCTATTATTTTCAAAATAAATATATCAACGTGTTAGATATATGTCGTATCCAGTATATATATCATATCCATGAATTATAGATATCTATCCTTGTATTTGTTGGATATCTAGTCTTATGCACGATATATACATACATATATATATATATATATATATATATATATATATATATTTCTGTGTGTGTAAACCTCACTTTATATATATAAACTTAAAGTTTACTTCTTAAAACATCTTATTATTTTTTTTTCTTCAATTTAATAAGATAAATTATTAGATAAGAGAGTAATTATATAGTTATGACAATGTGAGTAATGATAATTGGAGGAGATTTTTGTAGGCAACGAAATCCTCTTTCTTAGCCTTTTTCATTTCGTTTTGTGAATAGCGCAAACTTGTGGCCAATGTTGATCCAAGATCACACTATCACCTCAAATAATTTATGCAAAATATGCAATCATTGGACTCAAAAATTTAATGACCCAAACCCTTTCGGCCTACTCATTTGACTAAGCAACAAAAACATAGCTAGAAACAAGCAACATAGAAAATTCGGAAAATCTTTCTGTCTTTACAAACATGCCGTGAGATTTTTAAGTCTATTTTGCTTCTTTAATACCACTGTTTCAACAAATAATATCACCAAATTTTTCAACCATACACAACTTTTCTTCACTTCGCAACAAATTCTAATAATCTGAATCCATCATAGACCCACTTTGAAACCTGAACTTGTTGAAAACTTGTCACTGTCCACAAATTTCTTTATTCAACTAATGGAAAAATTAAGTAATAATGATCATTGGAAGTAATAATTATAATAATGTTGTGATTCAAATAATGTATATTTTTGAGTTTTTTCATTTATAAAACTACTAATGAAATTCACTAACTTAAATTTCCTTTTCTTTTTAAAAAAGGAATCATCTTAGTTTCTTAAAGATATGAAATCAATGTCAATTGTAAAGTTGGTATTTCTTTTGAAATATTTTAATATTAAATACATAAAATGTTAAATAATTTGCACTTATAGATTGTGAATGGAGTAGTTTCAGAGGTTTTCGTATTTTTTTTTTTAAATTCCGATAGATTTATTTTCTCGAGAAGAGGGATTATGAAAGAAATATAATTTTCAACATAAGATTTAAACTTGTGAGGTAATTCTAAGAGAATTATTGTTTTTATCTTAATTATTTAATTTATTTTCATAAACTTTGATGGTTGTAATAGGTTATGATCTTAGCTATTCGATTTTCAAGAAAGGAATGAAGTGAAAAAGTAAAGAATGACTTTTGGAGAGTTAGTACGAAATTGTCTTGACCCTTTTTAAAGTATTTTGTGAAAAACATTTGTTCACTTAATTTTGGAATGTACTACTCAAAATGATGATGGTGTAATATGTGGACAAAAACTTTTTTGGACTAAATATATCAGTAGTTCTTATATTTAGTTTGAAATTGAATTTTGTTTTATTTTAGTTTTTAAATTTAAAAAATGAATTAATATATAAAATAACGTGTTAAATGGTATAAAAAAACTTAAATATTAATTTGAAATACCATTTATATATAAAAAATATATATAGTTAGATTAAAAAATTTATATCTAATTATTATTTTTTAAATTTAAAATTTAAATTATATCAAAATTTAAGATATAAAGAATTTTAATTTACATTAAAATTTAAAAATTAAAAATTAAAAACATATTTATCCAATTAATTTAAACAATTCTTTATATAGATCGAAGAATGACTCAGGAAGTGTTTCAAATATTAAAAATTAGATATTTCAAAATCAAAAGAAAAAAAAAAGAATTTTATCAAAGAAATTAAAACCGAACCTTGAAAATTTTAAAAATATCCAAAACACATTTCTTCTTTACAAGTGTAGATGAAAATTACTTTTTTTAATATGCAAGAATTAAAATAAACTTGATGACCTACTAAGTGTGAAAGAAAGAATAAATAACCTTTTAAGAGAAAATAAATAAATAAGTAAAATCCTTTGCATTGCATATATGACAAGACTTTGGATCCTTCCCCACTCAAGTAAGCACATGAATTCATGCGAATGTATTTTCATAGGTTTATTTGACCAAATATTGAGAGACATTTAAATCATTTTATATTTTACCTCTCATTTGTCCACACTCTAAAATCTAGATCTTATTTTATACCTTTTTATGTTTCTTTTTCTTTGATCGTATTATCTATTTTATTTATTATATTTCCTTTCCCTCCTACCTACCTACTACTTCTGTCTACTCTCTGCCGTGTAGAACCTGTTAATGTGAAAATAAAAAATAAAAATAAAAAAACATTTTCAATTTCCACAACAAATTCAACAAAAGGAAAGGTGATACACCATTTCTTCGTCTTCTTCGTCTTCTTCTTCTTCACTTCTTCTCCATTTTCATCATCTCAAATCAAAGTCAAACATAAAACAGAGACATAATTCAACTTCCCTCACACAAACTCTCTCTTCAACCCTTTCTTCTTCTTCACTCTTTCTCAGACAAAGTTCCCTTCTTTTCTCCCTTCTATCAATTACAATTACCCCACTTTCACTTACCCCACAATCCTGCTATCTCAAATCAACCCTCTTTCTTACTCTCTCTCTCTCTACAACACAAACAAACAAAACACCATTCATTATGTGCAACCCGCCAACATCATGTATTTAACCATTCTTCTTCACCACTTCTGACATAAACAACTCTCTCTCTCCTTCTGTTCCTTCTCTTCGTTTCTCTGCTCTCAAATTACCAGATCCTCTCCCATTTCAAGTCTTCTCTTTCCAACACCCTTTCTCCAAATCCAACAATACTAAAAAGATTCTCTTCACACCATAATTCACACCCAATCTTCTCACTCTTCCTTATTTTCGCTGCTCACCAATTCCCACTTCCCAAGTTCCTATCTTTTCCCCACCCCATAATCAAAAACCTCCAGAATCACCTTCTGCCCCTTCTGGGTGCATCTCATTGTTCAATTTCCGCACCCCTCTCTCTCTGGGTTCTTCGTGTTCTTATTCTGGGGATCCCTGAGAGAGGGAAATGTGGGATGTTTTCGTGGCTGGCAAGGATAGTGTCGGCATGCTTGAGACCGGTGAGGCGATATGCGCGTATGAGCAAGGATGACTTCGACGACGCCGCCGCCGCCGGCGACGTGCTCGTGTGGCACCGCGATCTCGAGAAGCACTCCTGCGGGGAGTTCTCCTTCGCCGTCGTGCAGGCCAACGAAGTGATCGAAGATCAGAGCCAGGTGGAGACCGGCGCCGACGCCGTCTTCGTCGGCGTCTATGACGGACACGGCGGAGCCGAAGCCTCGCGCTTCATCAACGATCACCTCTTCCATAATCTCATGAGTCAGTCTCCTTTTCCACCTTTCTCAATTCATCAGCAACAGTAGTAATAGTGAGCGAAAGAAAATGTTTTAGGTTCTCTAATTTCATTTCACTCTGGTCAAATTTCCATATTTTCGTATCGATTAATTTAGATTTTAAACTCTAAGAAATTACGTAGATTCAGTACCCTTCTAAAATTCTTTATAGGTTTTAGACTTTGCAGGAGTAAATTTGCATTTTTTTTCCAAGTCAAATTTATCAACTTGAAAGTGAAGACCTTGAACTTTGTTGAATAAAAAATATGGAGAATGAAAACACAGGTTTCCATGAAAATTGAGAAAATAGATTAATGGATGTGAGGTAATTCTAGTTTGATGAGTGATGTTGAGATCAAGTGATTTAATGCTTGATTGGAGAGTTTTGTAGCGTTTAGTAGTTGATTATCGGTCATGCTGGATGGGTTAGCGTAGAAGATATTCTTTTATTTTGTACTAAAAAAATAAGGTTATGGGTTTGTTTTGGGGTGATGTGTGGTTGATTTGGGGGAGGGTTGATCAATGTTGATATTTTGGACCTTTTTGGTTGCTTTAGATTTTGGGTCTTTTTGGTGTTATTTGGATGGACCTTTGGTTTGGCTTATCTGTTTCTGGCTGGCCAGTTCTGTTGTTGGTTTGTAAGTTTTTTGCGGCTACCAGAAACTGAGGAAAATTCAAATTGCTTTCAGAAGAATAGATAGGAATAGGTGGTGGGGTTTATTATTTTTTTTCTTTTTGGTTTTTGAGTGGTGTTCTTTGGATGGAAATCATTATTGAATTTGGATGTGTATGTATTGTACATATCCTAGAAAGGATAGATGAATTTTGTTCTTAAAAATTTGAACCTTTTAGCTTATCATGCAGTTCTTCCTCAATATTAACTTGGTTTTGTGAAAGCGATAATTTTCCTCTTTTACATCAGTCAATCATATGCCTTTTTTTTTTTTCCTTCTTTTGATTAAATAGAGTTTTATATTTATGGTTTGCTTTGTTGTGGGAGTGGTAAGGGAGAAGAGGGAAAATCTGTAATGAAGATTAGGTTACTCATACAATCAAGGCACACACTTGACCAAGAAGACCCCTACCTTAGTTTGTCATTTGAAATTAGTATGATTTTTTTACTTTTGTAATTTTGAGTGCTTGGAGTAGGTAACATGATGTTTCTCTTCAAAAAGTTTGAAAATTTGAAAACGTAGTATGGTAGGATTAAGGTCGGCATGCAAATTATTGATTTGTCTGCGAATTCTGGATCCGTATGGTTTATGAAATTCCATATTCTCAGTTTTTATTTGCTCATCTCTTCCTTTTTCTTTTCACATATAAATTGATAGCTTCAGACTCAGTTAAAATATGTAGACACTTTTTCTGTCTCACAGGATGCGTATATTTTTATTAATCTGCAACTTTTTTCCCAGTTCTTATTTATTTTGCGAATATGCTTGATACTGCATTGATTCAGGAAGTTGTGTAAGTTTTATGCTGAATCTTATTGCAGGGGTTGCTCAAGAAAATGGTTCTATCACCGAAGATATTATCAGGAATGCTGTTTCTGCTACTGAGGATGGGTTTCTGACTCTTGTTCGAAGGAGTTATGGAATAAAGCCATTGATAGCAGCAATGGGGTCCTGTTGCCTGGTTGGTGTTATCTGGAAAGGAACACTATATATTGCGAATCTCGGAGACTCTCGAGCTGTAATTGGTTCTGTAGGTAGGTCAAACAAGATCATCGCTGAACAGTTGACGAAAGAACACAATGCAAGCAAAGAGGAGGTTAGACGAGAACTCAGGTCTTTGCATCCAGAAGATTCACAAATTGTAGTTATGAAGCAAGGAACATGGCGCATTAAAGGCATCATCCAGGTTTTCTTTTCTCGTTCCAAAGAAATTTCTGTTAATGGTTTATGTTGTTGTTGCTGCTCATAGTGTTCTGTTTTTGCCTCTTTCTGTGTGTAATATCATTTCCCCTTCTGTCTATAAACTGTTGTGGCTTCAATGGAATCAGTTTTCTTCTTATTAAGTTCATACCCTTTTCTTCGTTTACACAAAATCATGTTTTGCAAGAACTTGTTTACAGTTCTTTTATGACAAATGTTTTGGTAGAACTTGTGAAAACATTTATGATCTGTGTCTATAAGCTGTTTTTAGCTTATTTCAACAAGTCCTCTTGGCCTTTTGCTGCTACATTAAATTCTGATTCAGTTTCTATTCTTTCATTTTCTTATGTAATGTGATGCCTACTGTGCTGGTTGTGGTTGCTCATTGTAACTTAGTTTTCTTGTCCACCCACAATTGAGATCAGGTATCCAGATCTATAGGAGATGCATATTTGAAGCGGCCGGAGTTCTCGTTCGACCCGTCATTCCCACGGTTCCATCTGCCGGAACCTATCCGCCGGCCGGTGCTAACCGCAGAACCATCCATATGTTCAAGAGTCTTACGACCTAATGATAAGTTTGTTATCTTTGCATCTGATGGACTTTGGGAGCACTTGACAAACCAGGAAGCTGCTGAGATTGTTCATAACAATCCACGAACAGTAAGATGCTTTTTTTTTTGTTTCCTTCAACCATCTCTTCACTAGTATATGAGAAAAGCCATTAAGCTTTTGTCTTTGTTCATAACAATCCAAGAACACCTTCTCTAACACACTGTTGAAAACCACCAGGGGATTGCAAGAAGGCTTCTTATGGCAGCTTTGAATGAGGCAGCTAGGAAAAGGGAAATGAGATATAAAGATCTTCAGAAGATTGGAAAGGGGATTAGGCGTTTCTTCCATGATGATATCACAGTGGTTGTTGTCTTCATTGACCATGAAATGGGTGGCAAGAAGGTTACAGTTCCTGAGTTGTCCATCAAAGGCTTTATTGACACAGTTGGACCATCAAATTTTAGAAGTTTGCGGGGTTTGGAATGATCACAACAATCACACACTTCCTTTCTGCTACATTCTCCAAAAAAGGAAGCTAAAAGAAATTCAATACTTCATTAGACATTTTTGCAGCATCTAATTGTTGTTTATCTTAAACATTTATTCTCACTTAACTTCTACGTTTTAAACTATACTCTGTCTATTGGAAACATGTTTGCTGGTGATAAATTAGGGAAACCATGCTTCTCTCATGCTTTTTCTTTTTTTTTTTTCTCTGGATTGCTGGTGGTACACTTTGCAGTGTGATTGTTTTTATACCCTCATACCTTGTTTGATCGAATGATCTCTATAGCCTAGAGTGTAGTTTTAAGTGCGTATTTGGATTAGAGATTCAATTTTTCTAGAATTAATCTTATGTTTACATCGAAAGTTAATACATCAAATGGCTGTTTCTATTTCTTTTTCAAATTTTGGATGTGATTTTTGAGTAGTGTTAATAACTCGCCTTTTGCACTTTTGGGATTGATTTGAATCATGCAGTTCCAGTTCCAAACTATAGTTGTATTGTTTGATTTAGAGTAAGATGCATTTGCTTTTACATTTACTTTTTTGATAAATTGATTTAAGTAATTTCCTTTCCTAGCATTGATAAGTAAAGATGAATCTAAATTTAATGTTTGATTAAGATTTAAAATTTGAAGTTTGGGAAGCTGTGGTCACAGTGACATTACAGATGGTAATTTTGGCAGAGTTCTAAACTTCAATTTAATCAGAAAATATGTTCAAAAGAAACTATCACATCCAAAAAATTACCATACTTTTAACTTTTATCTCATTTACAAAATTTGAGTCTTTAAATTAGAGTTTTTTTAAAATGTGAGCGTTAAGTTTAGAACTTTTCTTTAACCATTTCGATAAATATATTCCAATAAATTCATACAAAAGAAAGTATTAATCAATTAAAATAAGACGCGTATCAGTGTATTATTTATTATTTAATAGTAGACATTTACTTATATTTTAAATAACATTATCTATTAAAGTAAATTAGTTGTTAAAACTTATTACTTGGTAAATAATTTTTAATAGAATACACAATTAGTCAATTTAACTTAGAGTCATTTGATTATATATGGCTATTAATTAATATATTAGTAATAAATATTGCTTATGTTTTGAATAATATATAATATATTTTCCATTAAAATAAAATGGTACGACGATGTGACAATTAGATTTTGATTTATACGAAACTTCATAAAATTGATCTATTTCGTATGATCTTTCAATTTAATGGCAGGTTGTTTAATTTCACATTCTACACTGTTCCTATCTGATTAGACTTGAACAATACATGTGTATGATAAATTTATTAAGTAGTGTAAGTACAAAAGTTTAACACTTGGCTCAATTGAATATTTTTATAATTAAATATATAGAAAACTTTAATTAATACTAACAAGACTCAGTGACAATGAATTTATAGATGATTAAGCTAAACTTCGCATTTGTTCTTTCTGTTAACGTCAGTAAGTAATTAATTATTCATTTTTGAGGTTGTTTGGTCTGCTTTTGCTATTTCTGGGAAGTTACTTTGTGCTAGTCTTGGGTTCTTATCCACCCAATTAGGCTTATTTTTCAATTTATCTTTCGTAATACCAATTTTCCTTTTAGACTTTGTTGTCTTCTTACAACCAAATTCAGATCACAATCTCTTATCCTGTTTGGTTGGTGATCTTCTTTCTCTAATTCTTATACGTGGCAAGTTGTTATTCTTCTATATAGCTTTATTGTGTGACTGAGATGGTGGAAAATCATGCTGCTCATATGATCCATTTTTAAATTTCTTCAACTGCAGGAAAAAATTAACACTAACATAATGGTAAATGCTTTATTATGATATCACATGCAAAGTTGGCAAAATATCAATTATTATGATGAAAGATTGGCCCGTGAACAACAAGGACTCTTCGTTCACAGAACAATAAATCAAGAACATACTACTATTCTAATCAAAATACTTAGGACCATTTGATTCAACCAAATCAAATCAATGACAATACACAGCTCTTCTACTACAAAATGGCAATGAAAGGAAGAAAAAAAACAAAAAAGAATCTTATATATATATTATCATGCTTTGCTTTAATGCTCTTATCCAAAATATCGAAAAAGGAAAACACAAAAACATGGTCAAAAAATGGTAAAGAATAGAAAACGAAACTTCCTCAACCAGTATATGGTAATTCAGGAGTATGGATTATATATTAAAGTTTCCTGGACTCTCTGCATCTTTAGAAGCATTTCCTGTGGACGATTGAGGGGCCTGATTCATCATATTCTGCCTTTGCAATCCACATCTGTTCTCAAGAAAGAAAGAGATACCATGAATACTTGAAATTGTAATCAGAAAAAGAATAAGATCAGTACTAAGATTGTGTTTACAACTTCTTTTGGTTCTTTGCTTAATATGGAGAAGTTGAACCAAACACAGTTATAAAAAGAATACAGAGAATAAAAGTATTTTCTTTATGAAAAAACCAAAAGGAGCTTTTACAAAAGTTAATTAGAAAAGCTTCTTCTTTCAAGGAAGAACAAAGAAGTTGTTCCATTACCATACACAGTACATTGGTTTCTCATCCATTTTTATTTAAACCAGTTTCCTTTCCCTTTAACTGAGTTATGTTGGTTTTTTCTGTTTTTCTTTTCCCTTAACTACATTGGTCTCTGCATATTTTCCAAATAGAATTTTCTGCGTCATCTATACAAAAGCAACACAAATTTCATTCACATGTAATTGAAGCAAAGTGCTGTACCTGTTGGAAGGTGCTGAGGGATGCCAAAATGGAGCCTCCAATCCAGACACTGTACTTCCTCTCTGGTGGTGCCACCACCTTAATCTTCATGCTGCTTGGGGCCAATGCTGTGATCTCCTTGCTCATCCTATCAGCAATGCCAGGAAACATTGTTGAACCACCACTCAACACAATGTTACCATAGAGATCCTTCCTGATGTCAACATCGCACTTCATGATGGAGTTGTATGTGGTTTCATGAATGCCAGAAGATTCCATCCCTATCATGGATGGCTGGAAGAGAACTTCAGGGCAACGGAACCTTTCAGCACCGATCGTTATCACCTGTCCATCAGGTAGCTCATAGCTCTTCTCAACAGCTGAGCTTGTTTTTGATGTCTCTAGCTCTTGCTCAAAGTCAAGAGCAATGTAGGCTAACTTCTCCTTAACATCTCTCACAATTTCTCTCTCAGCAGTAGTGGTGAAAGAGTAGCCACGCTCGGTTAAGATTTTCATGAGGGCATCAGTCAGATCACGCCCTGCAAGATCCAAACGCAGGATTGCATGTGGCAAGGAATACCCTTCATAGATTGGAACTGTGTGGCTCACACCGTCACCAGAGTCCAGAACAATACCTGTGTGAAAAAGCATAAAAAGTTAAAAACCATTTTTTGCAAACTATTTTAATGTCAACGAAGTCCCTCAGATCTCATAGTCTCAACTAACATTCATGTCAAACTGCACTAGTAATGAAATCATAAAACGTATGACATCATTGATTCCCACAAACTTTACCAGAAACCAAGAAAAGGAAGAGCAGATACAGAAGAATGTTTACCAGTTGTACGACCACTAGCATAAAGGGAAAGCACTGCCTGGATGGCAACATACATAGCTGGAGTGTTGAAGGTCTCAAACATAATCTGTGTCATTTTCTCTCTGTTGGCCTTGGGATTGAGTGGTGCTTCTGTGAGGAGAACAGGGTGCTCTTCTGGGGCCACACGTAACTCATTGTAGAAAGTGTGATGCCAGATCTTTTCCATATCATCCCAGTTGTTAACTATGCCATGCTCAATTGGGTATTTCAGAGTCAAAATACCTCTCTTGGATTGAGCCTCATCACCAACATAAGCATCCTTTTGTCCCATTCCAACCATCACACCAGTGTGACGCGGACGACCCACAATGCTAGGGAACACAGCCCTTGGAGCATCATCTCCAGCAAATCCAGCCTGCAAAATTTAACATAAATCAACACCAAAACAGAAAGATCATTAACAACCAAAACCCGTTAATCAGAGTTTCAGAAAAGGTCTGCAATCGCCATTTCAGTTGCACTATCTGCAGTTTTTCACATGATGCCGTGACAATTGCACAAACATTTAGTCTGCAATTTCTCACAGCATTAACATGACGAAAGTGCAACTATGACCGCAATTCAAACCTTGCCTATAAGAAAGATCAAAGAGGAACACACACTAATCGATCCATATTTATATATATACCTTGACCATTCCAGTTCCATTATCACAAACAAGAGGTTGGATATCCTCACCATCTGCCATCTTTTATTGATTGCTGCAAAACGCACCAAACATTACAAAAACTCTCATAAAACAATGAAACAGAAACAAGAACGATTCATGTGTCTCCCTAAGATACAATGTAAGATCTGGGGTTATTATACGTGTCACATGATGATAAAGATCAGTAAAAAACATAACAATTCATGATCATCACACCCAAAAAATGCTGCATTTTCAACATGATCAGAGTCTCACATAAAAAGTATCAAGGTAATGAGTGTAGAAGGAGTGCAAATTGTTACGAGATTAATTGTCACCTTCGAAGAATTGATGATGGAATGTTTGAAATAAGGATAGAAGAAAGTGGAGAATGTGTTGTTATGAGTACCTTAGAATTTCCGAAATGAAGGAAGCTACGTGTACGTGACTTCTGTGTTGCGCTTTCTATTTTTAAGGAACGTGCTTTTGTGTGGCTGAGGTATCAGCAGTAGTGTGGTTTAAAAAAGGAAAGTTGTGCCAAATGAAATGCGACTCAAATGAACCGCAAATGTCATATAGGAAGATCCTGACCGTCCCTTTCCTTTCCGATCATCTCATCCTCGCGCGTCACGTTTATTGTTGGAAATAGCTGGCACCTTTTCTCACATCAAATACATAAAATTATTATTGACTTTAATTTTTCTAAACCAGCCCCTAATCTAAATTATTCACAATTTATTTGGATCGGGAAAAAATAACATTAAATTTAAATTAGAAAAAAAATTGAATTATTTTTTATTTTTTAAAGATAAATTTTACCTTAACAAGAAATAGAATTTTTTTTATAGTTTGATTCTCTACATTTACACCATAAAAAATGTACAAAAAATTAAGACATTCTTTCTAATAAAAGGGCATTTTTTGTCTGAAAATAGTAAAGTGATTCCTCTTAAATTATTTTCTCCCAAGAAGTGGGAGCTATTCCCTTTCTCTCTTTTACTTTTCCCTACCATTCAATTCTATGAGATCTTCATTTTCTTTTCATTTATTGTATTTAAAAGAATGGCTGAATTATGCAATGACAAAGTTTTACTGCACTAACATAAATTAAATTTACTGTGTACAATAATGTCTTAGTTTTTACAATAAATATTTAAAAAAGGACAGTTTAAGACCTTGTATACCAAAAAATACAATTTTTTTTTTAAAAAATGAAAATAGTTTCAGAAAATATTTCAGATGCAGATGAATGATTGAAAAGAATAATATAGATAAATTCCCTTTCCTTAAGAACTTTATTTAGACATTAATGGTATGCTTTAAAGGTGACAGGTCTGCAAAAGATCATAAGCTCTGCTGGATACTGTACTAATTGATTAAAAAGATGTGGTAGGGATGATGGAATCAAAAAAAAAAAAATATATATATATATATATATATATATATATTATGTGTGTATGTATATGTGTATGATACGTGATTGAGTTATTAAATGTAAGTTTTTAAACATTAAGAAAATCTTATATATTTAATTAAGATTATAAGGATTTTCTTTGGAGGACATCTGATACTATGCCATTGAGATCTCAAAATACTAAAAAGAATTGTATAGTATCTAAGCAGATACAAATTTTAATAAATTATTTTATTGATTGAAAATTTATGGATTTTGTGCAATATTTTATTTGTATGTATGTATATTATTTCATAAAACATTATCGTTTAAATATACGAGATCTTCTTATGGTAAACTTTTCTTAATCTTAATCATGGTAAAGATAGAATTTCTCTTTAGACGTTTTCACAATGAAGTATTTTATTACTATTATTTTTTTATAATTATTTTTTTTTAGCTATAGCAACATCTTTATTTATAAATAATTATATTATTTATTTTGTATGAATTAATTATGTTTTTAAACTTTAAACTATAACATGATTTTGAAATTCATTTTGTTCGAAAATTTGATTTGATTTGGTTTGGTTTTATATAAAAAATAAATAAATGGATAGAACTATTATCAATTACCTTAAATTTTTATACTTAAGAAACGGTATTATTATGAATTACCACTATTTTGAAGGGTCGATGAGTTTGGAATTTCCATTATTAGTTGTTTTGTTTGAGAGAGGAAGTGATTTTTGTCTATTTTGAAGGGTTGATGAGTTTTGAATTTTCATTGTTAGTTTTATTTGGTGGGGAGAGGCCAACTCACCACTGAGTTAACAGATGTGAGATTGAAACACTAAGGTTGTTCCCACCCACTCTTCGTTGTTCATGACGTGCATTGCATTACTCTCTAGGGTTAGGTGTCACATTTTTATGTCTACATATTCCATTCCAAGTTCTAAGAAAATCAATTTATTAACTTCAACTTTAATCTCTTCTTTATTCAAGTTTTATTCATTTAATAAAATCGAGTTAATTTTAAAAAGTTAAAGTGTAAATAAAAAAATATTAAAGATCTAGTGTAAAAACAAAAATAAATAAAAAAAAATCATAAAAATAGTGACTAAGGATGCAATTTCATAATATAATATAGACTTATATACTATTTTTATCCTTGTTTTGGTTAAGTTTATTTAATGTAATCAATTTTTTTTTCATGTTCAACAAGATCTTAATTTTTGTCAATTTAATTTCTCTATAACTACATTTAAATAGTTAATAAGAGATGAACCATGTGTATCATATGTCAATTCATGATTTTTTATTTTTTTTAATTTATAAAAGTTATTTAAGTGTCAAGTCAATATTGTATCACGTAACCATATCAATATCATATATCAAATCATTGTCAATGTCAAATATCAAATCAATATAAGAAGTGTCATGTGTTAGTATCATGCCGTGTTATATTTAATTAAGTTCCAAATTTCATTAATTTTATTCGATTCAATTTCAAATTTTTTTCAAAATAAACAATTTTGTCTCTCTCCAAATATAACCAATGTTTTTATCTAAATGTTATACCAAATGTGTTGAGCTAAGTTTTCATTATATTATCTAGAAAACAAATATTACTTATTGCATTACTAAAAATAATTATAAATATAAATAATTATTTTATCTTTTTTATAGCACAAAATAAGTTTACTTATATTATTTTATTCTATTTCTTCAACTTATTTCGTATTAAAAATAAAAATAGTTTCATCTTCACATATTGACGAAACATTTAATAAAAAACAACTAATAAAACAAAGGTATATAATAAATTATTTATAAAAATTGAAGAAATTCAAAACGTATAATTAAAAATATTATAAAAATATAACTTTTGATAATGCATTTCACTATGTTATAAATATTATGCTATACTCAAATGTTTATTAAAAAATGTAAATTTTAATAAAAAATTCAATATAAAAACTATATAAAAATTAAATTTAGATATAGATAAAATTGTTTAATTTAAAAGAAATTAAAATTGAATTAAACAAAACTAAGGAGAATTGAGATCGAATGGAATAAAATTGACCTGAAACTAAATTAAATATAAAATACGTTACATTAATACTAATAACTTTTACTTGATAGAATACTAACCTAACACGTGCACAATTTTTGAAAAATTAAAATTAAAATAACAAAATTAGAAAAAGTCACGAACTACCTTGTGTTAGACATACTTCATTCGTTTAATTATTTTTAAAAATTTGAATACCGTTATTTAAAAGGATCATATTCATTAAAATTGACAAAAATCGTAACTTTATTAAACACAAAAAGAAAAAAAAAAAACGAGAACACATCGAAAAAATTTGACCAAAAGGGAGAAAATAGTATTTAAGCATAAATTTATTTCTCTTCATTCATTATTCTAGACTAGTCCAATACAAAGAACATGTCATGAGTCTTATTTAGGTTGTTATAAAAGTATTACTTTATTGCTGAAATTGTCAAATTTTGATATCATTTGACCATTGAAACTAATATTTTCATCTTTCTGGGCGAATATCGTAGGTTTGATGAAATAAATTACAAAATATTTTAGGTTTAATATCTAATTTAGTTCTCTAATTTTAATTGAATTTTTAAATTTTTTTTAATCTTTAATTTGTTTAATTTAATCTTTCAATCTCTTAAAAATATTCAATTCAGTCATTTTTGTTAAATTGACGTTAACGTCGTATCTCTAGAGTACCACGTGTCATATTATTGTCACCTGACATAACTTGTTTTCAATTTAGTCCTCTTATTTATAATTTTGATCCAATTTGGTTCTCTTTCCTCTCCAAATGAAACAATTTGTTCTCTCTCAAATTTGAGACCAAATTAGTTATTAAACTTAATTATAACTTATATATACATGTTAAATTTTTTTAAAAAATTCATATATCAAACACTCCATTTAAATATTTAAATTATTTTATTTTTACATTTTTATATAAAAATAATCCCTATTTAAACTTTTAATATTTTAAAAATATTAAAAAATATAAATATAATGGGACACTTATCACATTCAAACTATTTGTCACATTAAACCTTTAAAAATTACAAATATCATATTACAATAGGTATAATTAGTTGTATAGTACCCAGTTTGGTGCTGGAGTTTCTAATTGGTATCCGGTTTAAAAAAAGTGTCAATTGCGTACCCAAATTAGTTTAAGTGCACCAATTGAGTCCATACCGTTAAATGTTCCCAAACGGCGTTAGGAAGTGGTGAGGTGGCAGTGCAGAAGGGATACGTGTCAAATAATAATAGATGACTGGTTGAAATTATAATTGTACAGTGTTCCACATGATATTTATATTTAAAGAAGATTGGCCCTCATTTTTCATTATCTTCTTCCTCTCCTATGTTCTGCCCTAATCCAGTTTCTTCTTCATCAATATCCGGACAGTTTGTTGTGCCCTAATTCAGTTTG
>Ga0099822_1001434_pt1 | contig 27737 bp, 15 predicted proteins | sample CowpeawhiteBW_FD_76839 | JGI IMG/M metagenome (GOLD analysis project Ga0099822, IMG submission 76839) | Root nodule microbial communities of legume samples collected from California USA - Cow pea white BW | ecosystem: Host-associated > Plants > Roots > Nodule | place: USA: California | collected... | reverse complement strand
GTTCTCATGAGTGAAAATGAATCTGATGAAGAAGGTACATTATATTCTAGTAATTAAAATTTTCAATTTCAATTATTATATCATATCTAATTTTTCATTTTTTTTTCTATGTGTAGGTGGATCAAATGCAAATGAAACCACTTATCGTTTGTAAAATTAATAAATATTTTGGTTATTACAAAATTTTAGTAATGTGTAATTGTTTAATTTTTATATAATTATTTGAATTTTCTCTAGTTGTTATTTTATAATTTAATTTGAGATTTATACTACTATAATATATTTTTCTTAATATTTGATACCATGAAAAGAAAATAGAGTATGTTATTTTAATATTAAATATTTTGATAGTATCATTATTCCTTTGGTGTGATTTTTAAAATCTTTAATAAAAATTATTTAATTGATATTTGGAACAATAAAAAAATGGGGTATAGGTATGGGTATAAGAGTATACTCGTTACGTGATGGGGATGAGTCAAAAGTTGTATACCCACTGGGTTTTGGGGATGAGGATGGGGATAAATTTTTATTATGAGGATGAAGATGAATTTTTATTATGAGATGGGGATGTGATTATGATACTCGTACCTGGCCCGCCCATTGCCATCTCTAATCAAATAGGAAATAAATAATAATAAAACTTGTTAAAAAGTTAAAATATCATAAGTCCAACCCAACTATAAATCAAGTATAAGTGCAACAATAATAAAATGGGTGCAAGTAGTAAAAGGATAAAGGTGCAATACACTGACAACGAGGGGGTGCGTGAAGCAAAGGAACATTCAATCCAACCCAAACTAAGGTGTGGTGCAAGCAGTAAAAGGCCCATACCTAATTTCTAATAATTTATCATTACTATTTTGCTTATTATTTTATTTTTTATCTTAAAAATATTAAAACCTATAATTAAAGGAAAATAATTTAACTCAAACTATAGACTATTGATCTAGTTATCAATTTCTCTCTGTGGATACGATCTTGTTGCACTATTGATCTAGCATACTTGCTGGAAAAGTTGGTTCTTTTACTTGGACAATCAACATCGACCTGTTGAGCCGGATGAACTATTTCTCGGCACTCACACCAAGGAAAATGGTGGTTGAATAGATGGTCGTGCACGTGAGACTTATATAAGTTATTGTTATAATTTAGTTGCTTTACTTATTTCTTTAATCTTAATTTATAACACTTAATAGGTCTACTAATTTACTAGGAAAACTACCATGAGAGATTGAGGGCTATCCAAACCAACACTTCCTAACATTCAAGTTCTGAGCTCCAACATATTCATCAACAACAAAGATTTAATGTTGGAAGGATGTTGCTGGAAACATGATAAAGGGTAGAGTTTATGAAACTGCCATTCCTCACCAACCCTCATTATTAAATGCTATCACTCACTATATTGACTATGTTGTTGAGAATGATTGACTTTGTCAAGAAGTCAAGGAAGCAAAGGGAATAGGCACATGAAGCTAATCAAAAGAATGATGTGACAATTCAAAACTATGATGTCACAATATAAAAGTATGCACAAGTGGAGGAAACACCAAAGTTGGTACAACAATAAATGACCATGATAAGAGAGCGAAATTTGCACAATATTTCAACAAGTACAAGTAAGGTCCACCCTGACTATGCCGATGATGATGACTAATCACTTTCTTCAATTTCACCTTCAATGTAAGATAAATGATTTCTTTTTTAGATAATTTTGTTAACAATTTATATACTATATTTACATTGTGCCTATTATATTTATTCTAATTATTTTTATTGTTTTTGCAGCTATTTAGCTTGTTAAGAAAGAACCGCAATGTCATATTGTCACGGCGGATCCACTTTTTTGGTTTTCATATAAATGAAATGTTATGTTTTGATGTGGATAATTTATTTTTTGTTATTTCATGTAAATAAAATGTAGGCATCCACAATCACATTGCATTTTTATTCTAGTTTCAAGTTAAGACAATTTAAATTATATTAATAGTTTATCAAAATTGGTGAAATATGAAAGGTTGTGGGATAACTTAGATTCTATTGGCAAGAGATTTAAAGGTTGTAGGTAGAAAATGTGGCTGGAGCTTTATGATGGATGAATTAGGAGAGTATGGTATGTAGCCTAAGAAATAGGTCTAAGGCTTAAATAAAGAACTTAAAAGGACGATATGTGGGGCTGCTTGGTGGTTTTCTTCTTGTAGGTAAGGTTGCCTGGGGGTTTCTCTTTTGCATGGTAGGAGAATTACTACAGTACGGAGGAGATAAAGCAATACATAGGATTAACTACTTCAACTATTCGAACAACAATGGGAAATATTGCAAGCTTAGTCAAACTAAATGTCGATGACCTATGATGCTACAACTTGTAAGAGTGTTGTAAGTCTATACTAGTATGCTACAACTTGGTGTCTTAAGACAATTTATAGTATGCATTACCCTGTAAGAGTGTTGTAAGTCTATACTAGTATGGGTGTTAGATGGTAAAGAATAAAGTGATCTCTTTAGATTTGCTTAGAAGTAAAGTTCTGAACAAATACTATTTGTAAATATTATGTAAGAGGGTTACAGTATTCTAAATGCTTAATTTTATATTAATATATATTTCTAGCTGATAAAAATAATAGGGATGAAAAAATGGATTGGGCCTAACAGGCTAGCTCGCCAGCCCGTTCTAGCCTATCCCATCTAGTTTGTCAATTTGACGGGCTAAAATTCGAACCAACACATCTCGAAGCCCATTTTTAAAAAATAAAATAAAATAAAAATAATTAAAAAAATTATTTTTTTATGTTATATTTTTTAAATGTGTAAATATATTATATGATTGTAATTTATATCATTAACACCTACAAATTAATTTTGCATTATTAGTTATAATTGAGTAATTTAACATGTAAATGTAATAATTATTTTAATTTATCTAATTAAAAAATTAATTAATCAATTAAAAGTTTAAAAAATATTTTATTTGTTTAAATATGCTTTTAATATTAATTTATATGTATATATAAATAAATTTTAAAAATTAAAAAATTAAAAAAATTGTAAACAAATTAAAATGGTTTAAAAAATTAAAAAAAAAAGAAAAATAAAACTTACGGGCTGTCCAATCCGTTAGCTTGTCCTATATGGTGCATGTTATGGTTATTGACTCATTTTTATTTGACATGCTAGTCCGACCCGACCCGTTTTTTACAGGTCACTGATGGACCTAATCAAAGCAAGTCGAACTAACCCGTTTTGTCACTCCTGAAATGTAAAAAGCAAGATAAATTTTTAATTAAAATTGCATCATAACTTTTACTTGGATTTCCTTTATTATACTTCCTTTCTTTGTGTTGTTTAAAAGTTTATCAATATATTTTTAAATATAATCTTAAATAAGTTACATCACATGTCATTTCTTTCGATTTTTATTTTCTATTAACGACTATATGTATTATATTTTTTCTTTATATTATCATAAAGAGTTGTTATTTTTATGTTAAGTAAATTGAAAAAATGGTTATCTTAAATTTTAAAAGTATCAAATAAAATATAATATTTTTATTTTTATTCAAAAAGAACTATTAGAAAAGAACGGCAGAAGTATTTTTTTCTCATTCTTCATTCAAACAAGACTTTATTTGAATACGTAAAAGAATTGTTAATAATAACCAAACAGTTTAAAAATGAATGTAATTCAATTCGATAAAATTAATTTTAATTTATTAAGTATAATCGAAGCAATATTAATTGAAAAATAAGTTTTTAATATTTATTATTTTAACGGTATCTTCGTATCAATCTCAATCATCTTTATATTCAAATTTAATATTTGGTAACAACATTTTTATTCTTGAATTTTTAAAATTTAAGATCTAATTTATTAAGTCAAAAGTATAGAAACAAAATAAAAATTTGCATAAAAAATGTGAACTTTTATCAAAATAATGATACAAGAATATTTCTATTAAAATGTATATTTTTCTTTAAATGTAATAAGAATTTTCATTAATGGGAAGCCCTAGTTAGACTTATGTAACTTTAGCACAATGTTACTCATTATGTAATAACCACTTGTTATTTTTCACACACCCATTAACCAAAATCAAAACCCCAAAATCAGGTAAAGTTTGGAAGCAAACATAAAGTTTTGGTTCTTTTACCATTTTATTTTCCGGCTCCAACTTTAACTTTTTACCTTGTTTGTGATAACCAAAACATGAAAATGCCAATGGCAAAGGTCACAAAATAAATTCGGCCTGAAACCAACTCCTACACATCAAAACAAATATTCACAGAACTACTATTTCTCTTCTCTGAGCTTCTTTCGTCTCTCCCTCTCTTCATCATCATCATCATCATCCTCTATCAGTATTTCAGCCAACTAAAAAAGGTTAAAACAACAAATAATCAAAAACAAAAATATCTAACTCAACAAACAATCAAATATTTTATATTATTTAACTCGATCTACAGTTAAAATACTTTTATACCTCTCTCACTTTTTGCTTTAGTCTCTTCAACCTTGCAGAAAACTCGTCTCGTTCTTTATGCGCTTTCGCAAGATCTCCTTCAAGTTGAACTATTCGGACATTTTTTTTATGTAGGTTTTTAATAGCCTTCTTAATAGCTATTAAGGACACCTCTGATGCCTGAAGCAATTTCCCTTCAGCTTTTTTTATTCTTTTTCTTTTTGTTTCTCTATCACCATTCTCTACTGCACACGAAACTAAAATATCATTCGTTCAACCTTCTTCATACAACCATAATAAATAATACAATATATTTATCATTTTTGTATACTTCTGCTAAAAGCAGTTTTACCCTTTCACTGATGTACGCAGATTAAAGAAGAAATGAATAAAGAAGAAATGAAGATATGGACTTACCCAAATGCTCCATTGAAAATCAAGCAAATGAAAAGTATCGAGGGTAGAAAAAAAAACAGATATGAGGATAGCTATGGTTATTTATAACTCAGTAAAATTTGACCAGGTCAATTAGGGTTTTTTTATGTATTGGGTGTGTTTCAATTTTTAATCGGTTATGTTCTATACTCGTCATTTTCCCATAAAATATTCACCAATTTTATCCATGATTAATTTTTAAGTTAAATTTGTCTCTTTTAGTTGGATTTCCTTGATTATAGTGTTGTTCAAAGCTTTATCAATAAACCAAAAATATATTTCTTATTTTATTTTTAAATGTAATACTAAATAAGTTATCTGCATGTTATTATATTTTCTCTTTATAATATCATAATTGGATGTTATTTTTATGTTTATTAAGTTGAGGAAATAATTAAAAAAATGATTATCATAAATTTTTAAAAATATCAACGAACCTACTTTCAACTCTTCATCTTCGACCACAAAAATATCAAAAAAGAAATTAATATTTACATATTTTGCTCTAGTCAAGATTCAAACACAACACCTCTAAGTTTCACACCAACACCCAAACCATATCAATTATCTCATTTTCTTGTCAAATACCCGCACAATAAACATTACAACCATATCCACACATTCAATAAATTCAAGAAAAAAAATTATAAACATGCCAAATCAATTATAATTAATTTATAAAATACATGCCACACCACATGCTCACATAAAAACTTCCCCCGAAAAGCAATATTAAAATATAAACACTCCAAATATACACATTAGGCTCTAACCAATTGTGCTATACTTCACTTGTATTTATGGTTTAGGATTTAGAAATTGAACCCTTCACCACCAAGGTATAACAAGGCTCTAACCAATTGTGTTATACTTCACTTCTATTTAAGTTATCATTTAGTAATTTAAATAATATTTCCATGTGCAAAGCTACAACCTGCAACATTAATTATTTTTCCTAGGTCTTATAGGGGAGGCAAAGAGGTTGCCGAGGTGACTAGATCTGGAAGAAGGAAGCTTCGCACGTTCATTTGAGTGGAGAGAAACACCTACAAAGGCTTTGATTTCGTTTCTCCTCGTTCTCTCTACGATTAGGGTTTCTCATGTTAGGGTTTGAAGGTTTTTCGATTGGGGTTTTTTGATCTGGTTGTGATTGGGGATTTTCAATCTGTTTGTGATTGGATTTTCTTGATCTAGTTGTCGTGATTTTGTAGGTTGGGATTTTTGCATATTGGGTTTTTTTTTTTGCAGATTAGGGTTTTTTTTTAGATTTAGTTATGATGATTTATTACGTTGGGGTTGTAAACATGAAGATGGTGGATCTCTTGCATTGGCGAATGAGGAAAGGAAGTAGATGATGACTTTGATTTATTACTCTATCATTTTGCCATCCCTATGCCTAAATAGGCCGAACTGGCCCATTTTGACATTCCTTCTGTTAACATCAATTTGAAAAATCTCAACATTTTTGTAAGGAAAAAGGCTAACAAATTTTTTTAGCTTCCACGCGTCCAATAACAACTTACGCTTCAGTGAAATTTATACCTTCATGCTAATTGTATCCATGTGCTACCAATCTAGCTTTATTCCTTACAACTCTTCCTTCCTTATTGAGCTTATTTCGAAAGACCAATTTTGTCTCAATCATACTTTGATCTTTAGGGGAGGAGCCAATGAATAAACATAATTCCTCCGTGGCTATCATGTCTTCATCAATTAGAGATTTTGATATTCTCTGGCTCCACTTGTGACAAAAATGTGAATGTGGCTCAACTTTGTTTTGTGCATAACAAGTGGTGTTAAATGCATCTTTCCACAAGTGTTTTGGCAAAGAGTTCTCATAGAGCATGGTTATAGCCATATTTGAGTTATATTCTTCTTTCCATAACCTCATTCTTTTTGGATGGTTTTTATGAAGAGGAATTGTGTTGAATAACATTGGATTCATATTGTTTTAAACGCTACACTTTTGAACTTAGTCCAATGATCATTTCTATACTTGAGAGACATAACCCCTTCTTTGTATGTACTCTTTTACAAAAGATATTTCCTTTACCAATGCCTATAAAGAGGCCATTTCGGCTTCAATAAGTTGCTTTATTTCAAGGAACTAGGCCTTGGACTCGTCATGTAAACCGTCCACACTCTAGGAACAAACTTATCCCTTGGCCTTTTCCCTTAAGACATATCTCTTTGGTACCCAAATCTTCAAGGTCCTTTCTTATTAGTTTTGGCTGGACACCTCTTCAGTTTGCATCTAACACTTGAGTGTCCAAATTCTTGACATGTTCATGTTTCAAGTTATTTTCTTCGTCCCGTAACAACGTCGCTGTTGCAATTCTACATAATTCTTCTCTTCTCTTGTGTTCACGATCATGACTTTTATTTTTGGATCTGATATTTTCATCACAACCATTATACCACTACCACCTACCATCCAAAAGCGGCCGCCATGAACCACCATAAAAAAAACTGATTCACTTCGCCTTGTTATGATGGAAGGCTGAGAAATCGTTGCCGGTTTTCACCGTAACTCCGCCATGACCAAAATTTAATAACATTGGTTCCTACCATTTCCCCACATTTTTTCATTTGCTTCTCACATTTCGTTGGTTCCGGAATGAAAATTCCATACTTCCTGTATGACCTTTCCCAAAAGCATATTTTTATGCTTCCAAAATTGCTTTTTAGAATCCAAACCATATAATTTGGAACTATTAGTCCGGAATACGTATCATATTCAACACAATACATTGTGGAATTTATTTTTCGAAATAAAATTTTCAGAATACTTTACTCTTACGGAAATCAAAATCCACTTAGTCTGGTTACATGTTGCGGAAGCCTGAATTTTAATTTTCAGGAACTTTATCTTCACAGTTTCACCGATTATGCACAAAAAAAGAAAAAAAAATCAGTTTTAAATCCTTGATATACCTGCTACTCCTAGTTTTGCAAATCACCAACAACTTCACCAAACTTTTCCGGAAAACCCACACAGACACACAACAAACCACGAAGGAGATAACTTTCAAATAAAACAATCAAGGGTAGAAAGAGAATTTCAAAAAAAATACGGGATGCAGGTAGAAATTGATTGGGTGGAGGAAGCAATTGCCAAATAGCAAGTACCTAATTAAATTTTGGAGAAAATTCCTGGCCTTACAATCTTAGTCGGAAAACAACCTAGCTTAATCGAGCATTTAACATGCTAAATTCAAATAATTTGTTAGTAGTTAGACTTTTTCAAATTTAACCTTTCGTGTTGAAAAAGTACTTGGAAGTTAAATCACCTGACATGGAAACATGTCTTCGTTTTCCAATTATTAGCAGTGCGTAAAATAAACATAAGGGAAAATTTTGACAATATGTCGTGAAGTAAAATCAAACAATGAGTGAACTAAAAAGTATAATCACAAGCATTTGCCACTTAAATATTTGTAAGAATAGTTGGTACTAATAATGCAGAAAAGTTGCATACCTAGAAAAGTTGAAGTTGCAAGGGTTTAACTAGTCTTACAACAGTAATTTTATGACAATCAAATTTGTGGACGACATAAGAATAACAATTAAAACTTTTCATTGTAGTATTTGACTACCATAATCAGCATTGAACTTGTCGTATTTGTGGGCATGGAGATGAGCAGATGGTCTTGTATTTCTTAATGCCGTTTCTATATCTTCAGATCTGATTGGCCCAATTTTTGGCAACTCTGCAACCCAATGATTACTTTCAGTTAGAGAGGAGTAAAATTAAAATCAAGTAAATATTTACGAAAATAGGCAACACATTGTTAAAAGGAAATCTACATAAAAGAAGCTGTTATGTTATCATCAAAGTTCCTGTGTAAAAAACAGACAGCGTACCATCTTCAGGCACCACCTCCTCCTGTCTCTGCTCAAGTTGTGACATCAAGCGTCTCAAGGGCTGCATTGCTGTTTCTTTACAGAGTAATCGGATATCTGACCCTGAATATCCTTCTGTCTGATCCACAAGCAAATCATAGGGGATCGGTTCCTCCTCAGCCTGCACAGGAAGGAGTTCCTCAAACATTGCTCTCCTCGCTACTGGTTCTGGAAGTGGTACAAGGATCTTTTAATTATGGTGAAGGAGCAACCATTGGAGATATTGGACTATCTATTCTCAATATTATTATTTTTTTGTTTCACCACCAAAGATATCCCAAATCAAAACAACAATTCTATCCCAGACCATTTGAAATAATAATAATAATTATAATAAACGAGCTTAAAGTATGCCTGCCATGTTTACAACACAGTACTAGTCTACAATGAATGTCTATACGGACTGCAATTAAAATTTAAACCCAAAACAATAAATGCTCTTATATTATATAAACCAAGCATCTTGGATAGGATGCCAGTTTCATTTAGAGCGAATAAGATGTCCAAAATCGGTAGTGTAGGAAACAAGAGTATTGAGATGATACGAGATGCCCAATAATTTATTCAATGCTCCCGAAAAAATTTGGCCTAATAATTTATGCTGCACACTAATATGCACAAGCTTATATTTGAAGGATACACGCTTCTCAAGACGTCGGAGCATGGCTGCATCCAATTCCCAGGGAAGATTTGTTGCCGCCAAGACAAAAACCAGTTCATCTGTCCGGGTCAAACCATCCATCTGCAATCTTAATCCAAATGATCAATGGTTGAGAAAGAAAAGCAGAATACACACGACACTGTTTTGATGACAATGCATATTAAGATGCAGTGTTTGAATTTCAAGAGGACACAAGCTCCCAGGTAAAACGAGAAAACTTTTACAATTTCAAAGGCCAACTATCATGGCGAACTTAAATAACTAATAAATTAAGCAGTGATTGCCAGAAAATGCAAAACTTTAACAATTTATCTGGATAATTGTGATTGCGTTGGAAATAATTTATAGTTAATTTGTTTGTATTCAAATTGTACAATGAAATGGTAAGGATCTTCCTTTGCACTGAAAGGGAACTGAAATGCAGGATATGTGCAATATAAAATAAGAAGTACATAATTCTTTGGACAGCCGAAATTTTTAATTGTCTGGAGATTATCATTATTGCTTATTTAAACAAATGATCCGACAACCATCTAAAGTTCATCTTCAAATTTATGGACTTCGTAATAAGGGCATGTTATTAACACAAAGATTGAAGCACAACATGTTTTGGATGAAGAGTTTCAAAATGTGAGAATTTGACATACGAGGTAATTCAATTCAAAAGACATTGTGAAATAAATTTAGATTATTTATCTTTTCGAGTATTTTCAAAGAAATTCAACACAAGTAAAACAGTTCTACGCTATCAAGACATAACCTGATTTCTCTTTGGTCATTTTCTAGTTTAAAAGTTTTAGAATAGGTTTTAAATGTAGGTAGGAAGTAGTATGAATGAGGTTTATCTTTGTACCAAGCACTCTAGTTTGATCTTTGCTCTTCCCCATACTAATTGTATAAGAGTTCTATCAATATGAGAGCATATGAGGAAGTGATCAAGTACTCTCAAATTCATCTATCCAACAAAAGAATTGTCATCTGGTCATTGTCTGTGTAGTCCGCTACTGTCCATCACTGAAGTTTTGTCCTCTGATACACCGTCACATGCTGTCACCATCACAGCTGTCCTAGGTGCATGCGTCTCACTTGCCACCTTCCAATGGTAGAAATGTTTTCGAACTACCACAATTTAAGTTGTCAGGGCTCTTTGAGCCCATTGTTGCCCTCTGCTCTTTGTTCTTGTGTACCATTTGGTGAAGTCTTCTAGTGTTTTTATCACGGTTTCTCTCACTTGAAACCCTAGGTTTATCTCACCTAAAAACCTAGGTTTCTCTCTTGAAACCCTCAGTTGCCTTCTATTTTCATTATTGCATTACTGGACTGTCTTCATACCTCAACCTTGTTCAACTTGTCTTCAGGGACTATCTCTCATGTCATAATTTCCACTAGTAAAAAGGGAAGTTGTGGCACTAGAGGTGGGTATCCTCGTGGTAGAGAGTGTCCCCAATGCACAGATTATAAGAGAATGGAAACCCAAGAGAGTTCTTACTCTTTACATGGCTTTCCAAACATGACAACAATATTTCTAAATTTGAAGTTCCTAAGCCAATGTACTCTAGTGAAGAATATAAGGAATATTTTAGGTTAAAGTATGACAACCAAGCACAGTCTTTCACTTATTCTATATTGTCAAAAGCTTGTATTTCTCCAACCTTAAAGTGTCAAAGTTCATGGAAAATCAATTCCAGTGCTTCTGAATACATTTCTAGAAATGCTTTGTTATTTTCTTCTATTTCTCGTACTATATTACTAAATTTCTCATGTTTTTACATTAGCCAATGGATCCTATGTTACTTCTTAGGGAGTTGGACAAATCTCCCAATCTCTTTCCTTTTACATAAAGCATGTTCTTAGTCCCTAATTGTCCTTTTAACCTAATTTTCTTAAGTCACTTAACCAAAATTTTAAATTATTTCATAACCATTTATGCCAAGTCCTGTTATACAATGGTGTGGTACAAGTCGATTAATTGGTGAAGGACATGGATCTAGAGGACTCTATTATCTTCGTCTAGACTGCCAATGCCTTGTTTAGCATCCCCAGTCAGCTCTTGCATGATTGCTTAGGCCATCCACATTTATCAAAATTAAAAAGGATGTTTCTTGAACTTAGAATATTATTCTTCTGACACTAAAAAATATTACATGTTTAAAAGTGTCACCTTTTTTGAAGAAACTCATTTCTTCCTTTCTCCACATAATCTAATAGGTTTTGCCTATGCTTTCAATTGAGTCCTTTGTGTATCCAATTCTAACTTCTCCCAATAATCCAAATTCCAAAAAATGTGAAAGAGACACTTAATCATCTTGGATAACGATAGGCCATGATTGTTGAAATGCATACCCTCAAACAATATGGTATCTGGGAGTTGGTTGTCATTGGTTCTATTCCACAAAATTTGGACCTAAAGGTGAAGTTGATCATCTCAAAACCCAATTGGTAGTAAAAGGATATACTCAAATCTATGGGCATAACTACAATAATACTTTCTCTCCAGTGGCAAAAATGACTACTATCAAACTTCTACGTACCATGGCATCCATTTGTCATTGGCCTCTTCATCAGTTGGATATTAAGAATGCTTTTCTACAAGACAATCTTGAGGAAAAAGTTTGCATGGAGGAACCTCCTAGGTTTGTTGCTCAAGGGGAGTCTAGTATAGTTTGTAAATTGCATTGCTCTCTATATCAAGCAATCTCTACGTGCTTGGTTTAGAAAATTCAATCACATTGTTCAAATATTTGGGTTGAAAAGTAAGGAGTCATATCATTCTATTTTTATTGTCACACCTCCCTTGGGAATGTGTGTATTTCATAGTGTATATCAATGATATAGTCATTATGGAGAATGATGCCGCTAGATTATCTCAGTTAAAGGAGCAACTATGTAATCAGTTTTAGGCCTAGGATCAAGGAAATCTCAAATATATTTTGACCATAGAAATTAACTCAATCAAAGGAAGGAGTTGTAATTTTTCAAAGGAAATATGTTTTTGACATCCTAAAAGAGACAGACATGATTGATTGTATGCTAGTGGTTTGTCGTACGAATCCAAATTAGAAATTAATGGCAGAACAAAGAGAAGCTTTGTCTAATCCAAAAATGTATTGAAGACTGTTTGGAAAACCTATTTATCTAACCACTACTAGACCATATTTATCTTTTGCAATAGTAGTGATGATTCAGTTCATGCAAAATCTTTATATTGATCATTGGAATGTTGTCATCCATATTCTAAGATATCTCAAAAAGGCTCCTAGAAAGGACTACATTATGAAGATAAAGGAGATACCCAAGTCTCTAGATATTGTGATGTTGAATGAGCTGGTTCTCCTTTGGACAAACGCTCTACCACTAGATATTGTGTTTTCTATGGAAGAAATTGTATCTCTTGAAAGAGCAAGATACAAAAATGTTGTTTCTTGGTCAATTGTTGAAGCTAAGTGTAAGGCAATGGCATCCCTCACTTTTGAGCTGATATGGATAAAACAATTTCCACAGAAATTAGATTTTTGTGAGATTCAGTCAGTGAAGATGTGTTGTGATAACCAAACTGCTCTCTACAATGCTTTCAATCTAGCGTTTCATGAAAGGAGTAAACACATGAGATTGACTGGTACTTTGTTCGGGATAAGTTGTTGTCTAAAGAAATTTGTACTGCGTTTGGCAGATCCAATGATGACCTTGCAAATGTGTTAACAAAATCCTTAAGACACCTCAAATTGAATTTATTTGATCCAAGCTTTGTATGCTCCAACTTGAGGGGAGTGTTGGAATAGGTATTAAATATAAGTAAGATAAAGTTTTATTAGAAAACTTTTATATGAGCTTTGCCTATCTTTGTACCTAGCACTCTAGTTTTATCTCTGCTCTTCCCTATATTCATTGTATAAGAATTCTATCAATATCAATGAGAACATATGAGAGAAGTGATCAAGCTCTCTCAAATTCATTATCTATTCTTTTATATTTTTCTCAAGTAAAGATATTATATTGAGCAATATTGTTAATTTATATGACACATTTCAAGTTATTTTCATTATGTTTATCGTTGAATATGATATATAATTCAAAATTTAAAAATTTAGCTTATTAATCATGGTTAGACTGATAGCGCAGTAGACATTTAACTCTCATTACTCTTTGTCCCAAAAAAGTAAAGATCAAGGTTCAAATTTAGTGGGGGTATTGTATTATCAGAAACAGGAATACTGAATAAAGAATTAAATTTAAATACACTACTAGTGTAAGGGTTTTTAACATTGTCCTCAAATTATAAATTGTCTTATATTGTAAGATTGTTAACTCTTGTAATATCTACATTTGAAGTCAAACATGATATGGTAATTTCTTACTGGTTGACAATATAAATTTTTACGATGGCCATTGATAGCTACTACAAAAAATGTGGGTCGACCTTTAAGTAATGAAATTGATATCTCTTTGTTTGTAAAACAATCCCCTACAAGTACAATTTTTTAAAATGTTTTTGGGTCCTAAATGTAGGACGGGTTTGGTATTATCTAACTCCAAAATTTGTCCAAAATCTTATTCCAAGGGACATTTTGGATCATATATAAAAAATGGTATAAAATATGAACTAGGTGGAGTTAACTAACTTGATTATAAAAAGTATGTTTAATGTAAGAAACAAGCATCACCTGAACAAGAAGCTCAGTTTTCAACCGTCTACTTGCTTCATGTTCACTACGAGCTTCCCCACGTTGACTAATGATTGCATCAATTTCGTCAAGAAATATTGTTGAGGGTGCATGATGCCTTGCAAGTTCAAATAACACTTTCACTAACTTCTCCGAATCACCTGCGGTCAAAAAATAACTTCTGTAAATGTACATATTCAATATGTAAAAAACTACAACAAAGAGGAAGCCGAAAGAGGAGCACGTTAAAATCCCTCGTTAATCAAGTTAATGTTTCGCATGTTAGTGAGTTTTCCTCATCTTTGTCTCAGTTTTATTTAAGTAGCAGGCCTTTTAGCAGTGCACTGTAAGCCACCCCGGCAGAATAGAGAAGCGGTGCAGTGTGGTGTAAATGAAATAGCGACCCTTGATTCCAAAAATTCCTCTAAACACTATTTGTAGCCTATTGGGATCTATTTAGAGGTCTCTTTTAGAGATTTTAATTTCCAAAACAATATTCTGCTTATGAAATCAATGAAAAGGCTGTTGCTTCTCGGTATTCCTCTTGACCCAACCCTCGTTTTTTCTGTAAAAAGTTTCTTGAACTCATTTCTCTCAACCCAACGCTCTGGTGACTGGTTTACGGATCCTGGTGGATGAAATAGGACTTTTGAATATAGTGGATGAAATAGGACATTTCCAAGAATCCCTATAAATGTATTAGCCTATTAGGACTTATTTAGGGGCCTATTTTAGAGATTCCAATTTCCAAAACAATATTCCGCTCATAACATAAATGAAAAAGCTATTGTTTCCGGTAGTTCTCTTAACCCAACCCTCATTTTTCTGCACAAAGTCTCTCGACCTCATTTGTCTCTCACGCTAGCACTTTGGTGACTGGTTTATCACTTTCTCTGCCTCTGTTTTCTCTTCTCCGGAAATTGGTTTCTGGTTTCTCTACTCTCTGACTGGGTCTGCTAAGAGATTGATGCCCTGCTTAACTCTGGTGACCTCTGTGCCTCTCTTCTCAGTCCGATGACTGCTGCCTCTTGTTCTGAGACATGGCAACACGTAAAAGACTTGTATTTGACTTTTGTCTAATTTAAGACACCAATGACTTTATTATGTTAATTACAACTGTCACGAGTAATTTTTAATTTGTATCATGTATAAGAATTTATATTTATATAGTGTAAATTGTATGAAATACATAAAGAAATTCAAAAATAAAGGTTATCTATCTGGTACAGCACACTTATGGGACTTTTCTCTACACACATCTATTCAGAATTTAATTAACACACCGATAAAGTAGCTACATTATAATCTATGGGCATTTCAAAACAGTTCAATGAGCAAGGTAAATCCATAAATATGCATGGAATTATGAATAATACCGACATGCAAATAAACTATTTTTAAAATATATACTGAAATAGAAGCTCTCGTCATCCAGATCATATGCACCAATTTAATGGTATTTGAAGAATAAAACTAATAATACATGCCAATAAAAATTTCAATTGTACTAAATGTTAAAATACGAGTTCCACATAAAATAACAAATATATTCTACCTGTTAAAAGGATGGATTCTTTATTAAAAAGAGTGGGGAGAAATACACCTACTTACAAAATAAAACAGACAGACTACACATGCGGCAGTTCTTCAAGGCACTGCTTTTAAATTATTTTCGATTTAATATTGACTCACAAATTATAGAATGACTTTAATGTAAGAAAGAAATGCAATGCGATGATTATTAAATTATAAATGTATCCTGTCACAAAAAGTATTTTAGAGATATTAAAATTAATTTTCTTTCTTCTCACTTCATTAAGGACATAATAATAGTCTTCTAATAAATAATTCCAGTTTTGAATTATTTAGATAAAGATTTCAAATGTCAAGAGAGCAATCAGAAGATTAAAAAAATTGTTTTTGATTTGTTGAATGCTCTCTCCAAAAGGGTTACATTCTTCGAAAAAAAGGAAAAAGGAAGGAAGCCCTTGGGGCCAATTTCATATCATCAAGTGTTCTATTTGCTTTTGATATTTTACTTAAATAACAGAGTAAAACAAATTGTTAGACATATTACGTTTTATGTTAATTAGGGAAACATAATGTATATTGTTTATTAGGAAAATTAGTTGTATGCGAACTTTGATGATAACAAAATTCCTTATTCTATTTTATTTCCTCATAAACCTCTTCATCCCTTGCCTTTGAAAATTTTTTGGTCTACATGTTTTGTTCATAATTTTGATCTTGGCATTGATAAGTTATTTCCTAGATCACACAAATGCATTTTTCTAGGATTTACTCGATCGCAAAAATGGATACAAGTGTTACTCCTTCTCTTACCATTCTTTTGTGTTTGCAGGTGTCACCTTCAGTGAGTTTTCACCTTCAGTGAGTTTTCGTTTTACTTGAAGGGTCCTTCTTCTTCTTATGTGTCTCCATCTGTTACGGTTAATATTCATGTTGTATGTGATCCTCCTGTTGTGCATAGTCCACGTCAGATTCCTCTCCTCCACCACCCCTAAAGGTTTATAGTCGAAGACATCATTCCCAACAACCACCAAGTGACTTCAAATGCCAACTATTATGTCTCCTCCAGGTTTGACAACTGAGTCTGACCTTCCAGTTGCCCTCCATAAAGATATATGTTCTACTCGTAATCTTTCTTCACATTATATTGCTTTGAGTTACAATAGATTATATCAGCCTTTCGTCTATTTCTTTTGTGTCCATTCCTAAATCTATCTGTGAAGTCTTAGCCCATCCTAGTTGGCGTTAGGCCATGCTAAATGAACTAAGTGCTTTTCAGAATAGTGGAACTTGGGAGCTCGTCTCATTACCGTCTGGAAAATTTGTTGGTTGCATGTGAATTTTTGCTATTAAAGTTGGTCCTGATGGTACTATTAATCGCCTCAAAGCTCGACTTGTAGCCAAACGCTACACAAATTTTTGGATTGAATTATGGTGATACTTTCTCTCCAGTGGCAAAGATGGATTTTGTTCGTTTACTTCTAGCCACAACTACTCTTCAACAATGGCCTCTTATCAATTGGATGTCAAAAATGCTTTCCTCTATGGAGATTTGCAGGAAGAAATTTATATGGAGCAACCTCCTTGATTTTTTGCTTAGGGGGAGTTTTTTGAATTGGTATGTCGTCTTCACATCCTAAAATAGTCTCTTAGGGCCTGGTTTGGCAAATTTAGCAATGTTGTTCAACAATTTGGTATGAGTCAAACAGAGGTAGATCATTCAGTCTTTTAGCATCATCAAGTGTTGGATGTGTCTATTTGATGGTATATGTTGATGACATTGTTCTGATAGGCAATGACCACCAAGACATCTCCAGATGAAACAACACCTTTGCCACCATTTTCAGACCAAAGATCTTGGCAAATGTAGATGTTTCTTAGGTATTGAGGTAACACAATCCAACGATGTTTATGTTACTTCCCAAAGGAATTATGCATTGAATATTTTGGAGGAAAATGGGTTGATGAATTCAAAACTAGTTGACACACCCATGGATCCTAATACCAAACTCCTACCAAATCAAGGGGAGTTTATTTTAGATCCTGAATCGAATAGAAGATTGGTTGGAAACTTAAATGACCTTACACTTACTCGTCTGACATTTCCTTTGAGAAAAGACTATATATGGAGACATCAAGATTGAGTTCGTTAACTCAAATGATCAGTTAGCAAATATTTTCAATAAGTCTTTAAGGGGACCGGGAATTGATTATATTTGTAACAAGATTGGTATATACAATTTATATGAACTAGCTTATATTGCGTTTTATGTTAATTAGAGAAACATAACGTCTATTGTTTATTAGGGAAACATAGACATTGTTTGATATTGGTAGATATTTGATATTGTTTGGAACAATATCTCCTATTTACCATTTTTATGTTTGGTTGTCATATATACTTGTATCACTCTCTATTATAAATATATTCACCCTATGTGTATTTTAAACACAAGGGAGATTAACCTTATACATTTTACTCTATATTTAACACAAATCTTTATAAGCATCATGCCTTCATAAGACAAGTGGTTTGCTTATGTTCTTTGTCTAATAATTTTTTTATCTACTCAGACAATTAACATACTTTGTCTGACATATGATAAGCCTTGAAGATTCGTGGAACACATCAAAGACTTATAAACACTTATTCTCTTTGTTAAAGGGATGTTTGACACTTCATTTCTCTCAAGAGCATCTCACATCAAGATCTCTTGAAGAGTGTACTTAAAGTTGATCCATGCAAAGTGCACCAGCTGTATCAAATCTTGCGCTTTTTTGCTAGAAAGAAGCTACTTGACTAGGCATGATAAACCATGTTGTGAATCAGAGGAGTTGTACAAAGCAACCACAAGTATTTAATACATCTACTTGCATGAACATGGTCAAAGAAAAGCCAATGAAGAAGAAAGGCTAAAAAAACTCACAAGGATTCAAAGAGATTAACAACTCTTTTTTACTGAATTCCATATATAAAAGTCCTCTTTGAAGAAGAAATGTTGACAGCAACAATCACAACCTGAAAGCTAAACTTCTTTAATCTTCAGCAATTATTAGCCTTGAATTTGTGAGGAAGAACATTATTCATGCTCAAGAACAACCTAAAAGAGTTTTATCATCTGGTATTCGTCTTAGAACATTACCCTCTTTTAATTAGCAACATGTGATCTTGTAGATCACACCCTTTGTAATCAAAGTAGTTTAGATAAGTAGGAGTGGCCGAGTCCAAAGAATATTTATGTCTTAGCCAAGAGTGGGTGTTGTTCAAAGAATACTCATACTTGGTGACCATGTCCAAATAATACTAGTGGTTTTAGACAAGATTGGCTACATTCCAAATAATACTCAGGTTTAACTTGAAGTAGTTGCATTTCAAAGAATACTTATTTTTAATTAGGAGTTGTGTCCAAAGAATACTCAATTTTAGTCAAGAGTGGTTGTGCCAGAAGAATATTCATTGTTTAGCTAGAAGTGGCGAGTTCAAATAATACTGGTATCTTGCAACGGTAGTCAACCTTGGTGGAACTTGATCATGTTGATCAAGAATTAGACATAGTCTAGGTTTATCAAATGAATTAGGATAAAATACCTTGTTTAAATCTCTCTGACCTCTAATCATTTTTCCATTACATGTTCTTAAACTATAACCAATATTTGAATGAGAGATTTATAAAAACAATCTTTGAAAGGTTTTTTAGATAGTGCATCTATTATCACCTTGAAGTTACGTCTACTCTGTCTACTCTTCATCTATTAATGCCTATCGAAAAAAGCTTTTCAAAATGTTTTTTATAATTCTTAAAACACAATTCAACCCTCCTTGCGTTTTTCACTTGTTTTCATATCAGGAAAGATATCAAAGAATGTAAGAGACGAGAAAACATCAATTGTTCATTAAAAGAACATTCTTGAATCATTTCAGAATGAATTCAAGTAAGTTCTTGAGCCCTTATATAGAAAGAATGGAGATAAGAAATAGAACACTTTAAAAAATATGTTTTCTAGATTTCACGACATACTTTTCTTGTATGATGAACTAAAGAAATTACATATGTGAGAGTAATTTAATTATCTAATAATTTGCACCTAACAAGTTGAAGGCCCTAATTCTCTCACAAAATAACAAGATCCTTTCTCCCTCTTAGTCCCTCATTGTATAGGCAATACACCCCATTCAAATTATCCCTACCATATGATTTGACTAATCCAACCTAACTAACTCATATTCTAACTAACTACTAACCTATTGGGTAAATAACTAAAATGTGACCTCTAATTCAGCCTAGCCAACTGATGTATTATAACTAGCTGTTAAACTAATGGGCAACTAACATACATGTGACCTCTAATGGATACCTATTGTACGCTCATTCTTTGAGATCATTGGCCTACGATGAGATGTGAGAGAAGCTGAAAATAGCAAATGGTGCAGATTGAAATTGAACTAAAGTCATGGAATCAATTGCTTTAATCCAAATCACCCATGCTATATCAAATAGTTGTTTAGAGCTTCTCTGATTGATATTAGACCTTTCTTTTAAGATATATATGCTACATATGTCTCTCTATGTCTATTTGGCTATGTCAAACAAAGGACAATCGTCTTGAACAAAAACCTTTCCAAACCACGAAGGGAGTGTGTCAATTGGCAGGATACAAGGTAGTTATCATCGTAATGTTTGAAAAAATTTAGCTGTACCATCTTCAGAGACTATTCTATTTCCTTTGGAAAAAATAACATACACTGCAATTATAAAAATCAACACTTTCATGTTTCATACGGTACCTAGAAGAAGATTTACAAAACAAATAATCTAAAAAAGAGGGAGAAAGTTAAGATACATGCCTCGCCATTTGCTAACTACAGACGATGCTGAAATATTAAAAAAGGTAGTCTTGCACTCTGTCGCAACTGCCTTAGCAAGCATTGTCTGCAACAATCAAACCAAAAGTTAGGAAGCAATTAATAATTCATAAACGAAAAAATAACTGCTCGATCAAAATATGAAAGTAGGACGGCTGTATATTTCTTCCAATACAAATTACTTTTGAATTTTTAATTTTATGTACGCACACATTAAAATTCACTTACAATTTTAGAATGACACTAGGAGGCAATCTAGTGAGTGTTAATGATGGAATAACAATACAAACCTTTCCTGTTCCTGGTGGTCCAAAAAGGAGGATGCCCTTCCATGGTGATAACAGACCAGTGAAGTACCTAGAAAAGTGAGAAAGATTAGCTTGACCATGAAAATATTTTACTCAAATCTCTACTTATCTAGTAAACTTTTATTAGTACAAATGCATGTCTGGGAATCAATTAGTTAACCATTTCAAAAAACAATATATTAATATAGCAATTTTAGCATGACAGGGAGCTCAGAATATAATCTCAAATTCCAAAAAACAATAAACTAACAAACCCATTTGGTCAAAATTTCAAAATAACAAATCTAGAGTATCTGTTACTTTCAAACAAGCAGCACCCGAAATCTGTGAATCAGCTAGACCTCTTTCTGTTCCCTTATTCAAGGACTTTAAAATGAGGTTTTGTTTTTTTTCTAACAAAGAAAGAAAATAATGTAAACACTACGGTATTATCTATCAACAGATCTCTTTTATTAATTTCGTCCATCGTCCATCCTAGTTTTACTCTACCCTATTTTACAATTAAAAAACACACAAATTGCTCTCCAAATCGGCACCTCCAGTTCTTCACATGTCTAAACTAATTTAATCAATTTTTTTGTTATCTTCTCAATTAGAACCACAACAATATCTTCTCAAATACAATTATTCATCTTATGTCGTTATACAATTATGCTACTCCTTTTATTTCTTGTATTGTCCCTTTGAAGACCATTCTGATCTCTATTGTCACACCTCCTCTAAAAAATGTGTGTACTTAAATAGTGTGTCGACGATATAGTCTCAATTAAAGGGGAATGTTGTTGCTAGTTTATCTCAATTAAAGGAACACCTATACAATCATTTTCAGACCAAGGACCTTGGAAGTCTCAAATTTATTTGGAGCATAAAAGTAGCTCAATCAAAGGAAGGAGTTGTAATTTGTCAAAAGAAATGTGCTCTTGACATCCTAAAAGAGACGGGCATGATTGATTGTAAACTAATAGATTGTCCTATGGATTCAAAACAAAAATTAATAATAGCACAACAAGATCCAAAAAGATATAGAGGACTGGTTGGAAAACTTGTTTATCTTATCATAACTAGACAAGATTTATCTTTTACAGTTGGAGTTGAGTAAATTCATGCAGAATTCTTGTATTGGTCCTTGGAATGCAGCATTCATTCAAAAAGGCTCCAAGACAAGGATTCTAGTTTGATCTTTGCTCTTCTCTAAACTCATTGTATGAGAAGTCTATCAACATAAATATGAAAACACATGAGAGGCGTGATCTAGCTCTCTCAAATTCATTATCTTTTCTTTTATATTTTTCACAAGCATAAGAATATTTCATCTAGTTAACCGCTTGAAATATATATTAATAGGTGTGATGATTGGATCTAAGGCTGTGTCTGTTTGCACCGATGATACTGTGTGAAGGAAGTTGCATGCAATGATTTGAAAGGAACAATCGTGTTCAATACAACAAATTGAAGGCGAGAGAAGGAGGGGAAGAGCGGGATAGGATGATTTTTCAATCTCGCCTGAACAGAGATGATTTGAGAGTGATTGTTGTTAAATTACTCTTGTACCCTCAAATTTTCCTCAACTTTTATTCATGTTTGGACCCAATCCAAACTTAGGTGGAACAATCCCACAATATTTGGTCTTTGAATGGACCCAATTCCACTTCGATGGATCCAATTCCAATTTTTTGGTCTTTGAATGGATGTGATCCCAACTTTGATGAATTCGATCCCAATTTTGATGGATTCGATTCTATATTTGATGGATTCAATCCCAGTTTTGATGGATCTGATTCTATATTTTTATAATAATAAAAAATTTTATAATAATAATAATAATAAGTATTTTAATAATAATAATAATAATATATTAATTTTAACCATAAGAGCAAAATTATAATCTTACATTTTAATCTATTAAAACTTTATTTTTTATCCATCATATCACTCAAATCACTTATAAACTTTCACAGACTTTACTTCTAAATTCACTACTCTCACCCCAAAATCCTTTAAAAAAAACACACACACTTCACTCTTTAGTCCATTACAATCCATCATCTCTCTCTCCCCCAAATCAATCTTCTAAAGTGAACAAAGCCTAAATCTTGTGTAGTACACGACCTGATTGAAGAGCTCAGTTCGACTGTTTGATGGAAGGGAGTAGTAGACCATCTAGTAGAGACCATCTAGTAATGGTGCCACAGACAGACCAATGCAAGCATTTGTTAGGCTTAACTTAGCTTAAGTTTTATATATAGAGACATTATTGAACTTTTAGACCCTCTATGTATAGAACCTTCTAGATCAATAAAAGTGCTTTCTTTCAATCTTGTTCGTGTTTTCTAACATTTTTATTATTGAGCACCCACAATTGGTGTCATATGTGGGAACAAGAAAAAGAAAGTCAAAAAGTTGAAGATGTGACCACCAAGTTTGACATCGAGAAGTTTTCTAGGGATGACCACAAATTGTGGAGGATCAAGATGGAAGTCGTCTTGACACACACAAGTGTGTTGAGGCTCTAAAGGGTGAGCCGAACATGCCAACATCTATGTCTCAAAAGGAGATGACTAGCATGATCAACAAAGCCAAGTGCTCCACAATTTTGTGTCTTGGTGATAAGGCATTGAGAGAAGTTGCTAAGGAGAAGATTATTGCGTCAATGTGGATGAAACTTTAGTCAAGGTATATGATTAAGCTTTTAGCACATAGACTCTGTCTGAAGTAACAATTGTACTCATTCAAGACAACTGAGACAAGAATGATGGTGAACGATTAAAGACACTTTACTACTTGGAAAAGAGCAAACCATTAATCTTGAGGAGGTGCAAACCTCGATAAGGACTAAGGAGATTCAAAAGATTCAAGAATGTAAAGAAAAGGGTAATGGGTTGAGTCTAAATGTGTCCATGTCAAAGGGTAAGAAAGAAAGGGAGCTCAAGGGAAGAAGCAGAAGTGACACTCACCAAATGATCAGGTAGAAATTGAGTGTTATAATTGGCAGAACCTACTAGGATGTGATAAGATAGAGGGGTTGGAGTCTTGTGATCATTGTGTACAGGGAAAGTCTCACAGGTTGAAGTTTGAGAACGGTAAGCATGCGTCTAGTAGACCCTTTGAGTATGCTCATGCATCTCCTAAGGGATCGAACATGAGCTCAAACTCATGTTGAAGGATTTTATTTTCTCACCATTATAGATTATTATTGAAGAAAGGTGTGGATTTATATCTTAAAAAGTAAAACTAAGACTTTTTAGAGGTTCAAAGGGTGACACACCTTGGTGATTAATCGGCAGGGAACCAAGCTAGAAGTGTTGAGGACAGACAATGAACTAGAGTTTGTTTTAGAGGAATTCAATGACTCTTGCAAGGCCAGAGGTATAAAGAGGCATAAGATGGTTGCAAGTACACCACAACAAAATGGGTTGGCTAAGAGGATGAACAAAATCATTTTGGAAAGGGTGACATGTATGTTGCTAGGGGCCGGATTGCCTAAATCCTTTTGGGGGAAAGCTGCAAAGACTGCCATTTACCTCATAAGAAAGAGTCCATCATCTACTCTGAACAATAAGACTCCTATGGAAGTATTGAGTCGAAGGCCTACAAATTATGAGAATTTGAGGGTGTTTGGAACCTTGGCATTTGAACATATTAAGAAGGCTAAACTAGAGGCATGTCATGGGCTGAGAGATGTATCTTCATTGACTCTAAATCATGTATAGCAAATAATCTACTAAAGAACTCAGTCAGACGATTAGACTATTTGATGTAAGGGAGCAGTAAACCGTCAAGTAGTGGTACGACAAACAATCTTGTGTTATATATAGAGACTATTATGAGCTTAGATAAATAAAAGTGTTTTCATTCAATCTTGTTCTTGTGTTTTCTTGCATTATTATTGTTGAGAACCCAACAATAGGCATGAACAATCTAGATAAAATATCGGTTCAAGATATTTCTCACCAAAACTAAATCACCATATAGTTAAACTAAATCATTAAAAGGTTAGTGTTCACATTATTGTTACCCTTGCTTTCATCTTAAATTAAAAACACTAGTCTATTCATTCATAAATGTAAATAACTAGTAACATCCAATGAAAAGATCTCATTTACAACATAAACAAAAATATCTTCACAAGCAGTCAAACAAAATGGTTGTGAACACCTCTAAGGAATGTTAGGTGTAGAAAATTTACAATAGGGATACCTACTTGGGATACTTAATTGGCATCACAACAGCCTCTTTCAGCAAACGTTTGGCATTCTCTAAGCCCTTGATACTTTCCCATTTTACATCTGGACTTCCACGAATGATATCCCTGCAACAATATAATGGGCAATGAAAATTTTGACGAATACACAGGTAAGTACTCCAAATATTCAGCATTTGTATGTATAATTGTTCGAAAGATTGAGAGAGAAAATATACCTACTTAGGCTCTCTGCTAAAGTTCGCATTTCTGCAGACTCAAAAGGTGGAAGCAAAGATCTCTGCCTGAAAATGTTAGGGATAATTATCCGAGAGTTGCAGATGAATAATTTTCTATCTTCCACATTTTCTAAGTTATCAGTAATTCTAAGAGTGAATAATTTTCTTTATTCACTCACAGAATCACAAAACTCGTAAGTTGATAATATTAAAGGTTATGAGCCGAGATCAAAGGATCAATATCAATCGTGATTCATTAAACAACAGAAAATATCAACCGTGATTTCTAAAAGATGTAAAACTGTAGCAAATTCACTATCTTCCACACAGTCCACTAGAACAGGAGAATTCAAGAGATGATATACTAACTGTTACAATTGTGCGAAAATATAAAATTATCAATTTTAGTAATGGCTGTTAAAGTATGCATATATGATATTGTCTGTTTGTTTCCTTTAGGTGAGGCGAGAGCCTCAAAGGTATGGACTACGCATAAAAGTCAGCAAATTCAAAATGCAATGAAAGAAAATAGAAACTTCATTGATTCTATCATCGAATGATCCTCAATGTCTATTTTTTATAGTATCTAGGACTTTAACCATAACTGAACTAACATATTACTCAATCAATTACGAAAGGCATCGTATCTGTTTCTGATACAATTGACTTTTAACATTTTTAAGTGAATATTTACTAACAACAGAATCCAAGAACACAAAGAGATAGCTCAGAAAATCATACGGCCTTTCATCCATATTAACCGGCGAAAATCCATTTGAGTGAATCTGGTTCTGCCCCTGAAACACAAAATCAAAGCATCACGAAACTCAGGGAAATTTTAAGGAGTGATGAATGACCGGTTACCCAAGACACTTGCACGTCTCAAACACAGTACCTCAGTTCGAAACTGCTCATAGACAGCCATTTCCGATGCCTTTTTTGCATGCGGATTGCCATTCAACACGGCGCCCAATGAACCTCCATTACTTACCACCGCTTCATCAGCAGTCTCGCCATTCTTCTCGGCCTTCTTCCTACCAAACTTAGCATCATAATAAAATTTGAAGTCCTGAAGATCCAAAATTAAAATTACGTAAAACTCTCGGTAACAACAAAAGTAAAATTCAGTCCACCACAAAATCAACAAAACCAAACAGACAAAATAATACACAAAAACACACAATCTATCTAGCCAAAGTAAAATTTCCATGACATTATTCGAGCTAGTGAGAAAACAAATCGGAGCAACTATTAGAATCCGTTATATAATGATCAACGAAACGCGATGCGAATGTCGGTGGTAAGAAAAATGAAAAAGAAAGAATCGAGAATCGCAATTAGTTTTACGAGGAAAGGAAGAGAGAAGAGAAAGTAAAAAAAAAAAACCTGGAAAGACCAGCGCGTGGGCATTGGATCATCGGCCATCATAGAGAGAGAGAGTGGAAGAAGTGTTTCTCTCTCTAGAATGGATCACCAGCGAAGCAAGGCTGCACTCTCTCTGGCTCTTGTGGGGGAGTGTGAGGAACAGCCAGAAAAATCGATAAATAAATTACACAGATTATAATTTATAGATATAAAATATGCAAGAATTGAGAAGTGCTTAAATCACGTGGGAGCAGAAAGAAGGCATTAATGTTATTAACTTAACGGTCTTATTTCATATATACCTAATTCCTTTATTAAATTTTAAATATGCAATTTATTATTTTATCACGTACTGGCCATTTTGTAACCAATGCATCGCAACTTTCATCCCTCCGGATAATAATTATTTTACATAATCATTTTCATTGATTAAAAATCATAAATATGATTAAGGGGTGAACATGTTCGAGAGTTTTCACTTTCACTTTAAGTGCTATAAATTAAAGTCAGTAAAAATAAAATACTTCATTCATTTTATCCATTTATATGTTCACTCTGTTCGAAAATAAAAATTTATACTCTTAACATTAAAAGTTAAATAGGAAGTAATGAGTTAGTTGAATGTTTTTCACTAAAACTATTGATATAATTATAATTTATTTTTTAGAATATCAGTCATTTTTTAATTCACATAAGAAATACATAATGTTTAATATTGTTGATGCGCATCACATAGTATTAAGTTTAGTCTTTAAATATCTTTAATCCAAGGTACTATTCTCGATTATTCATATATTCACTTATTTTTGTTAGTACTTTCTTAAATTTATCAGGATATGTGTCTTTTGTCATGTCATATATTAAATTATGAGTTTCTAAACATAAACACTCAATATGGCATATATTAAATTATGCGTTTCTAAAAATAAACACTTAATATCATTTAAACTCATTAAGGAACCAAAATTATTAGGTAAGTACTTCTTTAGACCCATCATAGTATCTATCTTTTATCCTTTTCTTTATATATATATATATATATATATATATATATATATATATATATATATATATATATATATATATATATATATATATATATATATATATATATATATTTTTATATTTTAT
>Ga0099822_1001423_pt1 | contig 27804 bp, 11 predicted proteins | sample CowpeawhiteBW_FD_76839 | JGI IMG/M metagenome (GOLD analysis project Ga0099822, IMG submission 76839) | Root nodule microbial communities of legume samples collected from California USA - Cow pea white BW | ecosystem: Host-associated > Plants > Roots > Nodule | place: USA: California | collected... | reverse complement strand
CCAAAGGTGTGTTTGCTGTGATAGATATTTTTAGGGCCGTGTTGAGCGCAAAAAACACCCTTATTGATTGTTTTTCTCTCTTCTTTTTTTTTTTTTTTTTTTTCCTATTTTTGTTTTTCAAATTGATTGAAGAACTGCTGTAAGTATGTAAATATTCCATTGCCCAATACATTCAGTCTGCCCATTCTTTTGTGGTTGCTTCTTTACTTGGATAGTACTTGTTCAATTATGCTTATGGGATTTTATGTCCAAAACAATGAATAATTCATAAGTGTTAACTGCAGAAAAAGAAAAATAAGGATCTGTCCAAAGATTAGAAAAAGTATATCTCTATATTTTCTAACACAATTCCAGAATTAATATCGTGTAAAGAATCGTACAAAAACGGATATACAACACATGGCTGTCGGAGAACAACAACAAAATCAAACAGTGCCTCTATTACGACATGAAGAATATCGACAACAAAATCAGGAAGAACATCATAGTAGGCAATGAAACCTCTGTTCTCGCAACACTGCTCGGTAACACCGAAGGAAGAGAGCATTCTTCCCCATTGAAGAACACTTTACTGGGAAACCCATCACCACCAGCCACATTGATTCCAGGGGTCTCCTTCTTCGTAAACGAGATCACCGATTGCTGTTTCCCCGGCACCCTAGGATCTTTCCGAGGGTTAGATCCATCGGTTTCCGCCACAAGAAAGTTCAACCCCTCTTTCCCTTGCACGAAGATCGTGTTCTCCACACTCTTCAAAAGGCTTCCATTGAACGAGTACACTTCCTCAAACCCCTTCGCAGCTTTGTCCATTTCCACTGCAGCAAACCAGTCTGCAAAACTAGTCTCACCCCAGTTGAAAAGTGTCACCCTCGCGGTCCAACCTTTGCGGTAATCCGTGGCCACGTGCCAGTTTATGCTCACACCACAGTTATCACCGCAAGGCATGGGATTAGGCACAGGTAAATGTTTAATCTCAGCCCAAGAAACGGCCTTCTGAGTTCGGTTCTCGAAAGGGACAAGAAGTGCCTCCGGTGGAAGCAACATGGCTTGTGAAGTTGCGCTGCATGTTCTCTCCGGATTACTTGGACATCCACATGCACACGTGTTGCATGGGACAACCGATTCGTTGTAATAAGCTGAGAAAGACACGCAGCACTTGCGTGTTTCACGGTTTGTGTTTGTGATGTTGCAGACCACTTGCCAAGTTGCGATTGATGATTTGTTTGATGGAGAGTGAGTGGGGTCAGGGGATTGAGTTGGACTAACCCTGATAGGGTTGCCACATTCGTAGTGAGGGTTAAGGGTACCCTTTATCTCCCAGTTATGAGGAGGTGCGAGCGTGGAGCGGTTAAGGTTTGGTGGCATTTTGAAGACTTGCATTTGGAACCTTGAAGCGGACATGCTAGGGTCCATTGTCGGTGGCAAGATGGTGCCATTCCTGCAGCAGAATGGGATATGACCCAGTTCTGAATCGTTGAACCTTGAGGGAGGAAGATCCACTATGGTTGGCCTTCTTTCACAGTTCAAGACGTTGGAAAAATCAAGTTCCTTGTAGAAATTACCTTGAGAACCGAAAACACAGTCAGAGGAATCCACTTTCAATGGATATGCACCCTTTGTCGTGTAGATGAACTCGTCGTTCTGCCAGTCCCAGCTTAGTCTCCAGTTGTCAAGACGACCTAAAGGGTTGTTATTTGCGATTGTAACCTCTGCCCAGTAATTGGAATCGTAGGTTCTGATGATGTCGTATGTGATGCTAAGATCACCCTTCTCGCGGGGTAGAAACTCTTCCTCTGTGCTCGTGTTTGTTCTGGAACTGGGATCACTTGTGCAACACACATGAGTTTCATTGCTCCCTGAAAATCAAATCAAACATTCAAACATTCACTTGCCGGATCAAATTAGACATGTCACATGTTGTCACAGTCACACTTTTTTTTTTTCTCTTCCAAAAATAGGCAAATAAAAACTACCTTCTCCAAAGGGTTGACCACACACGAATCCATCGTTAGTCAAATTAACCGACCGAGGCATCGGCACAGAAGGTGGCGCAACCCCAAGCAAGCTCCCCACCATATCCACCTGAACCTGCATCTGGGTCAAGTCGCCGGCGGTCGCCACCGCCGTCTTCAGATCCCTCACCGTCGACCCACTTAACACGGTGCCGTTCCCAACCGCACCGGGAAGACTCGTACCGTCCGCGAGCACCGCGTTGGACGCGGACACTAACCACTCGCTGTGCTGAAACCCCACGAACACCTTCCAAGACTTCAGCTCCTGCAAACCGTTGTTCAGCACTGTCAGCCTCGACTCGAACCGGTACGGCTGCTGCGTCGCGTCGGAAACGTTCGGCGGCAGCCGCTCGCCGCCGGTGTAGACGTACGAGACGAATATTCCATTGCAGGAAGCTGCGGTTTGCGACTGTGACATCGACGGCGTTGCCGAAAAGATGGCAAGCGTTAAGAAGACGAAGACGTGGACATGCATGGACATGGCTAAGAACTCTGAACAAAGTTACTGAAGCAAAAAAATGGTGTATAGTATACGCGTGTTTTTGGTATTAGATGTTAGAACATCATGGTATGAATATAGGAATATTGTGTTTAAGGTTGTTATGGTCTTTGAGTTGATTGATTCAAGGGTGTTGATTTATAAGTTTTGTTATATAGTTTTGGATTTTCAAAATGGTGACAGATTTTGGTTCTGAGGTTTTTGTGTCTGGTATTGGTATTTGTTTGTGTATGTTTGGACATGGACATGGTCAAGGACAAGGATGTTATGGTTTGGCCAAATGGCTTATTGAGTTGAAATGGTATTTGAGAGTGGGTTGGAATTTGCGTTTTCAATATTCCTCACAGTCACCACCAATGAACACTTAAGGAAAAATTCTTATTACGAAATCTATTAATAAATTGGGAAAGAAGAAAGTACCTATAAATTTGGGTTGAGACTTTGTGTTGTTTTGTTTACTGATTCTTAAAGGGTGACCAAGTGAAGAAGGAGAAATGGTGTTTGTTTTGTGCCATTAGTTCTGTGTTCTCATTTCATGCCCTACGCATCAAACACAGTCCAATTAATTTAATTTCACTGCTTGAGGATCTAATTAATTAATTTGATTACGACAAATATGATATTTTTTTTTTATTATAATTGAGTTGATGACTGCTGTTAAATAAACGTTTCGTATTGTTATTCAATTATTTTTAATTATAAATAATGTACTCTTTTTATATCTCAACCACTTTTCTGTTATATTTACGACATTTACGGGGATGTAACTTAGAAACATATTTTCCTGGTACATCTGTTTAAAAGTTTTATATAAAAAAAGAAGTTTCTTCCAGCACATTTCAACTTCCTGGAATATGTATTTTTTTTTCAATTGTTTTTTTAGTTTTTTTAAATTTTATTTTAATGTTTATTTCTTTTTTAATTTTATTTAATTTTCTTAATACCTTATTTGAAATAAAAATTAAAAAACATAAATTAAAATATCTCTCTTTCTATATATATATATATATATATAATATATATATTTTAACTAGATTTCGAAATCCGGTAATCATCTTAATAGAATTTCAAAATTCAATACCTATTTATTACCATAATCAAAAAGTCATGAGTCATTTAGAAGATTTTGAAAAGTATTGGAGGTGCAGAAAAACAGTTGGTGGTGCAGGAAGAAACCCCAACAAAAAGTGTAGCGTGGACTTAACAAGAGTGAGAATAATAAAGTTCAAAAGAGGGGTCTATTGCATGGCCCATTTTGTTGGATTTGGGCTATTGGTATTTTTTTTTCATGTGTACTGAAAAGATTTGGGTGAACCTCATAGTATTACAGTAAATGCTATTTTATTCAATTATTTCTATACTTAGAAGGGATTAGAGATTGAAATTAAAGACCGAGTGTTTTAAAGGGGACAACACGAAAAGGAAGAGAAGAAAGTAGGAGATAATGAGAAAATAAGAAAAGAAAGATACAAACAATTGAAATTAAAAGGTAATTTTATCATTCAAATTAAGCTATTGAACCAAAAAATACATTACATTTTCAAAAATAATAGGATGAATGAAATTACACTTCTAAAAAATATCGATGTAAAATTGAAAGTAAGCATGAAAATAGGATACACAATTAAGCTTTAAATTAAGGGTTAAATATGTTTTTGTCCCTTAATTTTCAGTGAATTTTGAAATTAGTCCATTTCGAAATTTTAAACCAATTTAGCCATTTATCTCTCGAAATAGGTGGATTTAGTCCTTTTAATAAAATTTTGTTAGGTTTATTTGATGTTTCAGAATTGTATTTGAGTTATTTATACTGTTGGACACATTTTTTTAAATGTTAAGTCAAATATTATTACGAAACGCGCTTGAAATGCCAAATACAATTAATAAAATTTGATTAAAATAACTAAATTCACGTATTTCGAAAGATGAATAACTAAATTAGTCCAAAATTTTGAAATTGGCTAATTTCAAAATTCACTACAAATTAAGGGACCAAAAACATATTTAACCCTTAAATTAATCATAAAAAGTACTTTCATTAGTCAGTTAATTAGTACCACATTTAGGATTTTAAGTATGGCACATTTTTGCTTGCATTATATAATACAATAACATGTTATATTAATCCATAAAAACAAATTTTCACTCACCTCTTTGAAAATAAATTTAAAAAAATTCAATGAGCATGACTCTTGATTTTGAAACTCTTCTTCTGAAACCTATCCATCTACCTTGGATTCTTATAGATCTTGAGCTCGTGCTGCATCACATTTAATATAAGAATTTGAGAAAACTATACAACACTTAAAATCATAAACTGCATTTTAAAAACGTGTTAAATGTTATTAAATTTAAAAGTACTTTGGTCCAGCCATTGCATGAACGATACATTGTGATGTTATTGGTAATGAATTTTCTGACTTTGCGAGTAAATTTATTGTGGTCCACTTTCTTTATCAACTCTCTCAATATATGTTCTGCACGTGCCAACTGTGTGAACATTCTGATTTCATTCACCAACACCGTGTTAAAAAAGACCAGGTTCAATTCACCAATATATTATGGACACACACCTATTAAACTCCATTCTATAAATATTTTTAAATTTCTTTAAAATATACACCATAATTTCACTCATTTTAAATATGGTGTCATTTAAGATCCATTCTCATTTAAATATGGTGTCATTTAACATTAATCCTTATGTCATTTAAGTTTATCCATTGAATTTTTAGTTGACTACTTTAACAACGCATCTTTCTAGTTATAATTTAATAATGTATTTGAACAAATAAAAGTAACATTAGATGTGCAATGACTAACAAATTTAGAAAATATTTAGGGTTAAATATGTTTTTATCCTTCAAGTTTTAGTGAATTTTGGAATTAGTCTTTCTTCAAAATCTTTGACCAATCTAGTCATTCATCTTTAGAAATACGTGAATTTAGTCATTTTAACCAAATTTTGTTAAGTTTATCTGACGTTTCAAGCAATTTCATGATAATATTTGAATTGTTTATACTGTTTAACACATTTTCGCTTCAATGTTAACTCAAATATTATTATAAAATGCATTTAAAATGTCAAATAAACTTAACAAGATTTGGTAAGAATAACAAAAATCTACATATTTTTAAAGATAAATGACTAAATTGATATAAAATTTCAAAAATAAACTAATTCTAAAAATTCACTAAAATTTGAAGGACTAAAAATATATTTAACCCAAATATTTACTAGGGACAATATTAGGTTTGCAAGCAACATATAGGCTGTAAACAAAAACCATATATAATCTTTCTCCATTTTTAACCTTTATATTTTCCAATGTATGAAGCTTAACACACTTTCAACAAATATTTCATAATCAAATTCTTAAGTTTAAAAAAATGATGAAATATAATATTTAAGATTATATTTTCAAAATAAAATTATAATTTATGAGAAAAAAATATTTTAAATAAATTAAAACTAAAATATGAATAAAAAATTAATTTACAAATATTATAATCTTCTGATGTTAAGAAAAAATGTAATATGATTTTGAAAATGGTGTAACATAAAGAAATTGCATAAATTAAAATAATATTTATAGTATGACATGAAACACGTGCCCTGCAAAATTCAATTGAGGAACAAAATTATACGGGTGACCCACCCACCCATGAATAATTTGGGAAAGGACCTTAATTGGGCTGGTTGGATCATAAAGGGCCCAATGGGGCCAGTACTCGTGGCCCATCCCTTCGTGTTTTCGTTTTTTTCCAAATTCAGGTTACTTAAGCACTAATTAAGGGCATTTTTTGACCAAATTTGATGATGAAAAAAAACATATTTTTCCGCCATTAGTATAAAGCATACAAGTTAGGTATTTGAGGTGAACATGATACACCATAAAGTCACACAATTACATGATCTTTCTCTTTTATACAATGAAAATTAAATTATCACTTACTTATCATTATCTATTATCTAGATGGTTCTTAATGAAATTATAAAATAGAGTTTTATTGAAGAAGATCCATTATCTCAAATTTCACTCACATCATAATCATCATCATTAACTTATGATCTTGATGAATGCACAATAGAGGCACTTATTATTGCATGTTTATGTTATCTTCATGTTTCGATTTCGACCTAAGTTTATCCGACCGTCATCATTAGAAATAACCACCGCGTTCTCAAGATATTGCCCGCTTTGGATCGTTTAAGCTCCGTCACGATTTTGTTATTAAAAGGCGCCTCAGAGAGTGGAGGGAAATAGGACTATTTAAAATTCGCTTGATCTCGACTCTTAAGCGATGTGAAACTTATTGGTTGTACTGGAACAACAGAAATTAGTTTAGTTCATATTCTTGGTTAGATTTTTGGGTGTTGTCTTTTTATTGAATATTTATTGATATTGGTAAATTGAGATTTTTTTTAACATATTTTAAAATATTTGGTAGATGATCAATTACATGAAATATTAAAACTTGGAAGGAAAAAAAATACGTATACATTATGATTATTATATCTGAAAAAGGGTAGAAATTCCCTTGGACAAAAAGGCACTGAAAAAGCATAAAAGCAAGTGAAAGTTTGAATAATGCATTGCTTGTCCATGCTGGCTAAGACTAAGGAATATATGAGTGTATTAATTTTGTTTATCGAAAGAAGAGAATGATTAAAAGAAAAGAAAAAAGGTGTCAATTGTGACAATCATAGAAAGAAGTAAAGGTATGAGTAAAAAAATATATGTGATGTATCAATCACAAATCATGATAAAGTATCGTTATCATATATAATAAATCAGTTGATTCTTATAATACTTGAGCCAAAAAACATACACATTTTTTATTAGTAGCCTATGTAAACATGTTTCACTCTACTAAAAAAAGATTGATATTTAATCTAATAATAAGAGAAAAAGATAAAAGAAAAATATAGTGGTGTATGACTAATGCTCTACACAAGAAGAAAGAGAAGATAGTGTTAGAGTGGGGACCATAACAAAGAACTATTATTTTCCAGCTATAACAGTGATTCACCCTCAAAATAACACAATCTCCCTTCGATTATTATTAGATCAGAAATGGATTCTCATATATGAGTATTTCTTTTTTATGAAATTGATTTAGTGGATTTAAGAAAACTTTAAGAGAGGAGTTATAGATTTAACTCATTCATTAACAAAATATTAATAATAAAATTCATATGTTAAAAATGAGTTAATCAATAATTATGTAGAATAATTTTAACTGATATGATGTGAATAACATAAGCCTTGTTATGTGGTTTGATACTTGCTATGATATCGAAGACAATATGCATGTGTTGTTCATTTTCTTTGCTTTTTGGTATATTATCACCAATCATCTCATTTTTTTTTTCCAATAATGTTAAACTAGTACCCCACATTTATTTTTGTGCAATTGGAATGATATATATGTCGACCAATTCATTAAATTCAATGAAATTACGAGTTTATTTTCTTGGAACATGATAAAAAAATAGCACTATTTTTCGGGAGATTTTTAAAATTTGATCACATTTCTTTTTTAAAAGAGAATTTTGAAGTTACCATATAAAATAACCGATTTTGAAGAGATGATTAGTAAAGATATACACTAACAATACAACATAAATTTAACTTACATGCAGACACTACTTGTCAATGAATTTTTTGAACGAATATTAACGATACAATATTAATGAGATATGAACTCAGTCTGCATATAAGAAATTAATATTATTCACACTTCGATTTAAAAAAAATGTAAAATGTTAAAAGAAAAAAAAAATGATTATTGGATGGTGGAGCCTATGGGTGATGAGGATGGAAATGGATGGATGAATGAGTGTGAAAGTTTTAGGGTTATTTATTTAAGGGTAACCAGGCTGGAAAGGAAGCATGGACGGCCATTTGTGATGGAAAATTGGCTTTCTAACATCCTTTGCGTTGACAAAACGGTTCATGATTTTACCATAAACTTTGGGATCAGTGACATTGTTGTGCCTTCATCAACAGTGCAAAAACGAAGATATATAGACACAAAGGGACAGAAGAAGCAATTTGTATAGCACAGATCTAAAGAAATAAACAATGAGATGACTCCAAACACTTCTTGCGTTCCCTTTACGTCTCTTCTTTAGGACCATTCCTACACTTTCTTACTATTTACCTCCTTCTCTTACATCCATACTTTAACCTAATTTAACCTAATTTCGTAAACCATGTTAATTCATTAATGTCAGAGTCGACACACTAGTAACTAACTCATCACTCATCTAACTAAACCTAAACCAAAACGGACCTAAATGTTTCTTTTATGTAAATGTTTCCGACAGTTATTTCTTATTTCTTAATCGTGTTCAAAGTTCAAACATGGCTGCTTTATGTTAAAGTAAAAACGTGTCGGTGTTCACAATTTTTTTTTTTATTATTCCTTTTTCACTATTCTATTGTGTTATTTATAATAATGGAAAGGTTTGAAGCAGAGTTGAAAAGAGGATAAATAAAACACTGTTTCAACCACACCACAACACTGCACCTCAAATAGCAACACCACACCCTTCCCTTCACTTTTCTTTCTTTCTTTCTATCTCTACACATTTTCTTTTTCTCTCTCTCTCTTCTTTTCTGAGCAAGTAACAACCTCATTCCTCGGATTCTCACAACATGAGAACCAGAGTGTTATGGTGTTGTTTCATCACCTTTCTGTCTCTCACTTCTCTTTCCACAACAATGGCAGCAGCAGCAGATCACAGCCTTCAAACTTCGTCCAAGGATGACATCAAATGCACCCCCTGCGGCCAGGTTGTTCCCTCTCCGCCGCCTCCCTCTCCGCCGCCGCCAGCTCCCACCACCACCTACTGCCCTCCCCCGCCGTCCCCTCCTTCGAGCCCCGGCGGCGGCAGCGGCACTTACTATTACTCCTCTCCGCCGCCGCCCTCTCAGTACACCTACTCCTCTCCACCGCCGCCGGCATCTTCCGGCGGCGGCGTGTATTACCCGCCGCCAACTAAGTACTACCCGACGCCGCCACCGCCCAACCCAATTGTCCCTTATTTCCCGTTCTACTACCACACCCCTCCTCCGCCGTCCACCGCCGCTCCTCCGGCGGCGAAAAGCTGGTTAGTCTGTGCAACCTCGTTGTTACCTTTTCTTGCTGCTTTGCTTTGGTAGAAAAAAAAAAGGAGAAAAAAGGAAAATTGTGGGAATAAGTGCAGAAATTAGCAGATCTTGGGAAAGTGGAAGTGAAGTCACTGCAAAGACAGTGTGCGTATTTCCCATTTTGCCCCTGGAGTAGCATAAACTTGTTTCAATTTCTATTATATCACTTTTTTATAATGTAATTTAGGTTGATCTGCAATTTAATTTGTAACTGTATTTAGCCTTTTGATTTTGGTTACTATGAGAAAATTATAAATTCAAGAAGGTTCCTTTAGTTTCCATTTTTTCACTTTCTGATGTTAGGTTTATGTCAATATATTATTATTATCTTTCTCAAATGCGTTTTTTTTTATCACAACTTTTCATGGAATTAAATACAATTAATCAATTAACTAATTGATAATAATTTTTCACACACAGTTCATGATCGTTAATCTCATCTAATAGTTAGCATAAAAGTTTACACCAATTAGAGGTTACAATTAGAGAATAAATGTTACAAAAACGTTAATAATTTTTTTCCATTATCAGAATATTTTATTAAATTAGAATAATTAAAACGTGCAAACAATTGATGAAGAAATATATTATTCATAACGTTATTATGGTTGGCAATGAAGAAGCGCTGGTGGTGAGGTGGTGAGTTTCCTAACAGATAATTAAGGGATCATGTGCAAACAGAAAAATAACATTAAACTAATGAAGACAACACATCATCATCATCAACATTGTACAACATTATTGGTAAGTAGTGTGGTTGCTTTCTGATGTTTCACACCCTTTTTTTCCTAAGTGAAGTCACCCTTGTGAGTGTTAAGAATTTGTTAAATTTTGGATAAAGAAAACGTTAAATCACTTATATGAATTTAATTCATTTATTAAATCAATTTTATATATTGTCCTTCTACAAAATATTATAGTTAATGATAGTAGATAGAGGATTGGTATTGTATGTTAATAGTTTGATTTGTCTATAATTTTATTTCCTAGAATTTTAGATAAGAAAAATACAAACCTCATTCTCTCAATTTGAAATGTCTAAATTCAGAGAGGTTTAGAAATATATTTAAAAATAAATAGATTTATAATGTAATAAGAAGACAAAAAATACAAAAATATAATAAATATAGATAAAATAAATATGTATTTCAATGTGAACACATGACTACTTCTATCAAAAGTTGACACAAAATATTTCTCTATGTTTTTTTAACATGTGTTGTTGCTAATAAATTTTGTTGCATATATTTCTACCTAACGTATTTTTGTAACGTGTATCTCTAATATGCATTTCTAACAAAAAATTATAATGTCATAATCATAATCTCTAAACAGTAATTAAATTTGAATGTACATTTTATATTTTTTAAGTAGTATGTTTAAGAGTATATATCTAGAGTTGTGGCTGTGTGAATTATTGAATTTTTATCTGATTAGTAATTACGATGAAGAACAGTGAAGTGGGCCACCTTCTGTTTCATATTTCTCATTCTTCACACATTTACATCCAAATCCAACTCATCTTTCTCCTTTGTGTTTCCAATGCCAACCCATACCAAACTTCCATTTACTATTTTAAATAATGCATTTTAATTTCTCCATTTTTTTATAAATATTTTTTTACAATTTTTTAAATATTAAATGTGGCCCTTGAACTTTTTTTGTATGTTGTAAATGATATGATGTAGACCCTATAATTATTTACAATAGAATATAATACTCACTAAATAAAAATACTCAAGTAAGTATTTACTTGAAAATTTTAATAGATTTTTATTTATACGAAAAAAATAAATACAATTTCATGTTAAATATGTTTTTTAAAATATTATTGCTTTATTTATTAGAAGTGCGTTTTAAGTCAAATTCAACCTCACAAAATCGGTTTGTAAGATGAGGTTTGCATCCATGCTTATATATTATGAAATTGTCTTCTCTCTAATTGGTGTGGGACTTCCAACACACCCCTTACAAACTTGGCTCTGATATCATGTTAGAAGTGAGTTTTAAGCCTAACTCAACCCCACAAAACCGGCTTAAAGTGAAGTTAACACCCTACTTATATACTGTGAAATAATCTTATCTCTAGTCGATGTGAGACTTCCAACAAAAGTGGTTATAGTTTCGAAAGTTACACAAAACTGGTGTACTAGTGTGTGTGAATGCAATAGAGCCAAAAAAAACACCGAAAAGACCATTTTAGGACAAGAAAAATTCAAATTACTTCATTCATTCCATTGTGCTTTAGATGCTTAGGAGTGACTAAACTCATATTTCATTGGGGTTGGATTGTACTCTTTGTAATTGTCCTATGCAATATAATTTGTGTCTTGGTTCATATGTTTCATCTTAATTATTAATATGCGTGATGGAAATTTTGCTATTTGGTTATATCTAATCATTAGGAAATGAATTGGAACTTAACTTTTGATAGAACAATCATGAGATTGAATTCCAGAAATAGACGTAATCTGTAGGTCATTCTAGATATTGAATCTTAATGCAAATTTTATGTTAAAATAGTTAAAGAATTAATGTTTTGACACATTGACTAAGAACTTGCTTATAAGGAATTAGAGCTAGTATGCTTATGATGTAGATGTTTGAGCAAGATAAAGAGATTGTGTAGAAAATATTGTATTATTACGGTTCATGGAATCCAACCTTAATAAAATCTTTTTTAAATTATTTCATAACTTTAGTGTTTAGTAATTATTCATGTTTATCTTGTGAATTAAATCAACCTTTAAATGCTATCACCATTGTTAAAATTAGTAAACAATTGTAATTAGACAAGCTAAAATTAGTAAATAATTGTAATTAAACAAACAAACACAAATCTCTTAAAAAAATAATATTTGAACTTCCATTTTACTGAGAAATTGGTACACTTATCAAAAAATTAACATTCAAAACCATTAAATATGAATTTAGAAATTTACATGTTTGTCTAACATCTAATCTCTATAATATAAATCTCATCAAGTGACATTCTATAATGAAGTAATTTTTTACATATCTGGCCGCATATGTATCTCTTGATGTTTATTCAGTTTCCGTATATCTGGTCAAAGAAATCACTTTTTCTTTACAACAAATTAATTTGTAAGTTATCTATTTTAAGTGTCTTGAATATCCTCATTTTTTCTTCAAAACTCAAATCAGAGCCCAAAGAAGAGTTGTCAATAAATCGCACGGACATTAAGCAAAAAGACAACCTTCACAAAAATAACAAATTGTTGTAACATAGTTTGACAAATTGACTACACTTGATACACATTCCTTTCCATTGGGGCATACAATTTTCAGCTCTAATAAGTAAGAGTTTGAGCTTCAGGCAGCAATCTCGATTTATGCTTCTTATTGACACTATACATTCTAAGCCCTCACATGAATCGTGCGAGAGAAAAGACTTTAGAAGAGAAATGCAAGCACAAAAATATTCTAATTCTTTCATTTGAATACAACCACGGTTTCTGAAAATACTGTATTCACTCAAATCAAATACTGACTCTGTATAAATAAATTACCAATACAACTACACGACTCAATAAAAAATAGGACTCAAAAGCCGCATTCGAGAAAAACCCATCCACTGCCATATAATACTCTAATACGCTCCCTGCTACTGCAACATAGAACCTTCCAATAGTTATATGCCCACAGCATATGTATTTTTAACACAACATAAACTTCTAACAAGGCCATTATGCTGCTGTTGAACCCACCACCACCCTTCTTATTTGGACATGGTAGTTAGACTGACCCACCCCAGCACCTCATTAACCACGGACACAAGACCAGACTTAAACCAGACAACATGAAGTGCAAGGACCAAACTGACCGAACTCAACCCCTGGTCCCCAACCCCACCCCACCCGAGACTCGACTCCAACAGTTTACCCTAGCATCAACCCTGCTCCATCCAACCAGGTTCCTACATTATTCAAACCAACTTGGCTTAGAGAACTGTGAAAACTTATATAAAAAATGAGGGGAAATTTCGATTGATGACCCTATAGAAAAAATAATACTGAGACAAAGCACATTTACCCACACAACAGTCTTCAACTAAAGTTGAATCCACCAGATGGGACTGGAAGCTCGTTTCCAAAGTTAAAACCAGGTTGAGCACCATCTCCAGTAGGTAGTGTGTCATCATCGTCTTCCAACCAGTATGTCTCAAGAATTTTAACAGCCTTTTCATATATTTCATTGTTGTCATGACTCTGCAGGTTTTCGATTTTCTCCAATCCTTCTGCATCATCTATCATCTGAGCATACAAGTTGACATCTCCAGTGTTACCCAAGCTCTTCTCAGCTTCCCCAACCTTCAGAATGTTCTCAAGACCTTCTAAACAGACAGTGACAATTCTTGGGTCGGGACAAACAAGCAGATCACAGAGTGGTTTAATGCAACCCTGGCTAACCAAATACCTAACAACCACATGTGATAAGTCAATACATAATTTCCAATAATTACCAACTTTTTATTATGAAGTGGAATTAAAAAATAAAAAATATATATAAAAGTTATACTTGATCTGCTCATGGGTACCACCAGACGTAGCATTTGAGATTGCCCATGCCGCTTCCTTTTTAATGTCAAACTCGGCATTTTGAAGAAGATTGACAAGGGGGGCAATCAGACCAGCTTCAATAACAGCCTACATCACATATAAATTGTATAAAGCCCAAAGCACCTATTTTAATGAAATAAGCCAACTAAAACTTTTATCCTTAATCCTTCACAAGTGCCAATAGAACATTCTCAAGGTCCCAAACAGAGTAAAATGCTTTATAATACAAAGCTTTATAATACAAAATACCAATGCTCTGTTACTTGAATATACAGGATTTTTATTCTATGATTGATCACCCATTTTATCTTTGTAACCAACTTTTTTATCGTTTCTCTTGTTTAAAGATACAATACAATAGTTTTTCTGAGGCCCATTTTATGTTCTCCCATTATGTTTCCTCAGATATGTTTACCACATTTTACACCCACCTTCCTTCAATAAATAGACCACTCTTTCATTTATTTTCAGTGCTGCTGCTGCATTTGGAAGACATGGACGAGAGAACGGGGGGTAATATTATAACTATAAAAATATTTAATTCTTAAAATATGGATGGATTAATTTTTTTAAAATTAATCATTGATAGATCAAAAATAAATTAACGAACTACTTTATCCAATGGAATTAATCCTACCATATATTTGCCATCCCTAACTGCACCACATGTTCATGTTCAAGAACATCTTAGCTGCCTATATTACTTATTACAGAGCCACAGCATTAGTAGCACTCAGTAATGGTTGAAGAGACTAAAAACTTTTAAGAGATAAATATTTCCATTCCATTGAAATATCCAATTTAATATCATGGAGATAACTAACATCAAGCTAAAGAAAGGGATATCCAATTTCCATTACATCAAGTAAAAAACAATTGAGAGATATACTGGCTTACCTGTATCTGTTCTCGGTTTCCAGCTGTAATGTTCGATATGGTCCAGCAAGCTTCTTTCTTGATGCTTTTCTTATGATTGTGTGTCAACAGGCTCAAAAGGCACGGGAGAGCACCATGATTGATGATAGTCTGATGAAAATAGTTATAACAAAAACAGGAAATCCTCAACAATGATGCATTGGGGAAGTAAAACCTAGATTCATGGCGAGTAGTGGTGGTGTCACAGTGGCAAGTCATAGTGCTAAAAGCCAAGAAAGACATGCAAATTGAATTCTTCAGTGGATAGTGGATAATGGATAATGTATGCAATGAATATCATTGTATAACTTCTTTACTCTTCCGAACCTCTCACTCTACCCAAACCCTCAAAGGATTCTATTCAGTACAAAACTAGAACGACCAACTGTAACACTCCACCCAAGTCAGCCAACACAAATTCACCATCAAAGTTATGAATTTAAGACTACAATTTTGTCGAGCGCACAGTCCATTGCACTCATATTCATATTATAGCCATATTATAGTAGAACAGCATATTATCGACTTAATCATCTTAGACTAGAAAAATTAACCTATCAAGAATTGAGTAAAATTATTTTAATATTTAAATTTAAATTTTCAAGATTCCTGGGACACATGAAACATGCAAAATTAACCTATCGACAATTTGGGGTCAAGTTACTTAAATATTTTAAATTTTAAAAATTAGTTATGCAACACCCACCAACTTCTATAGCTTCACAGACCTTGAGTAAGAATACAATTCAGTAATGCATGACTGTTTACAAGTCATTACCTGAGTCTGAATATCATCTCCGGTTACGATATTTCCCACTGTGCGAAGTGCAGGAATCAGCACTGAAGGGGATGGGTGCCTTTACAACAAACAGACAAGTTAGTGCCAAGACAATTAATTGAAACAATCGGCAATGATTGGCCAGGTACAGTAGATTTAGCACTCACATAAGGAGTTGCACCAGTCTGCCACACACACCAGCCTCAATAACAGCTTGGATTTTGTCATTTGTTCCATCAGAAAGATATGATAGCGCCCAGCATGCATCTGTCAAGACCTCTTCATCATTGGAAAATACTAATCGCTCAAGAGCTGGGAGTGCTGCCCTGACCTGTTCATAAAAAATTCTCATCGTTGTAGGCCAACACAGGTTATCTTACAGGTTTGGTTTCAATTAAACAGATAGACAATTACCTGCTCAAATGGAGGCTGTGGTTTGCCCCTGCAGAAGTTTGACAGGGTCCATGTTGCATTTCTCAACATTGAAAGTTTTGCATGCTCGTTCAACTGGGCCAACAGTGGGATTAAGGCACCATGGCCAAGAACAAGATCACGACACCTGGGGGAGTCACCAGCAACGTTTCCTAACGCCCACACTGCCTGGAATTTCAGAGTTCTATTATTCCAGCAAGCTTGGTCAAGATTCCAAGAAAGGAAAAGCTAGAACTACTACATTCTTGTATCAGCATACCTGCTCTCGAACATCATCACTGGGCGAACTAAGCAGCTTGACAAATATCGGAACTGCGCCATGATCAATCACCACCTTGGTATTCTCAGAAGTTCCAGATGCTATGTTCGTGAGAGCCCATGCAGCCTCAAACTAACCACAAAAACAAATTAGACAAGCAACCAATCAAGAAATCAAATTCCATCCAAACTACACTACACCACACAACAACTTCCCATGCACGAAATAAAACAAAACCTGAAGTTGAGGGTAATCCTCCCTAACAAGAAACTCCACAAATCGAGGCACAACTCCAGCTTGAATAACTTCTTCAATAGGGGGACTGCGCTCTACACAATAGAATAAGTCACACAAAAACGAAACAAAGTTAACACACAGAACCAGAGCAGCACAACAATTAAACAATAACATCGAACAAAATCAATCCACATTTACCAATCGAAAGCAGCTTCCGGAACTGCGTGGTCGCTTCCAACTGCTGGTTGTTTTCATCTGACCACACTCCAGCAACCATCGCAGGGAGGCTTTCCAACTGCGGCCAACAACAAAGAGACAAAAGCAACCATCATAACCGTTTTCATAACTAACCGACTAACCCCAATCGCACTCAAAGAAATCAAATCACAACTGCGCGATGCAAAGCACATGAATCTGAAATTTCCAAGATCGCAGTGGAATTCTAATTTCCTGCCATGCGATGCCGATAACAGCAATACCTTCTTCTCGACAATGGAGGATTGAAGAGGAGTGGGGAACTGTTGCTGAGCTTGAAGGCCTTCACGGCGCTTCTTCTGGAGGCTCTCTTCCCGTTTACTCTTCCGGATCTCCACCATGTTATCCTCCCTCCTCCTACGACCCTCATCGGCGTCCACCGCCACCTTGTAACGGTTGCGACGAACCTCGGTTCTAGCATTTGGCCTCAACGACATCTTCGCTGCAACAACAATAACCCTAACCCTAAGAACAATCAAAGATCGAAGGAATCGGAATTGAAAATAGGGGAAAAACCCTAAGTTTTCGATTGAGAATTAGAGCGACATGGTTTCTACGATATTCTCAGGAAATTTAAATAGCGGTGGGTTGTGTATGGAGTGGGGTCTGGGGTTGCGTTGCGTGTAGCGGTGGTTGTGGTTGTGGTTCTGGATCTCGGATCTGGTGTTTCGGGTCGGATCCAGGCCCGTTGGTCCTCGACAATAATAATAATAATGAAAGATGTTTCAATTTTTTTAATGGATCGTACCGATATCATGCGAACGGGTTACGGTTCAGTGCGGAGAGATGGGCCCTCACTTCAATCATATCAATCTCTCCATGGTATTCCAAGAATATCCAATTTCAACCATATATTATTTATTTTTTGTATTTAATAGAATTAAATTAAATTCCAATTCAAGCCTTATTTTTTTAATATTTATTTACCAAAAAGGTTAAATAAATACTTGAAGCTTGAATTTTGCTGTTGAGTACGAATGGCTGAACCTGCTAGAATCCTGCTTTATTTAATCGTTGACTAGTAAAAATACGTGAAGTGTTGACTCAATCCATTTTCTTTATTAAAATATGTATTAAGAGGAATTATTTTGTGCAAACAGCAGAAGTTATTAATAGGATCTTATAAAGTATTTTGCAAGTACTGATACTGCTAATGTTTTTTTTTTTTAATATTTCGAAGTATTCTAATTTCATTTTACTATTTTTCAAATACTTGTTATCGTTGTTATTCTAAATTGTTTATTATTTTATTTTTATGGCAATAATACCATTTAACTAATTCTTATTAAATTTTAAGTCGCATTTGATAATTTTTTTATTAAAGAAATATTATATCGTGTAATATGACAATATTTATTTAAGATATGCTTTAATTTAACCTTTGTATTTTTTATTCAACAATACGATATCAGTCTATGATAAATGTTAGTTAATATCTTAATGACATTTAAGATATAATTAATGATCATTAATTTTATTATTATGTTAAAATTTAAAATAATTAAAACATTTATTAAAAGATTATGCTAATCAATGTTCTAAAAAACTGTTTAAAGTGTAATTAATAAGTATTAAAATTTGTAAAAGTTCATAAATAACTTAAATATTAAATGAATTCTTAATATAACAATTATTATTGCATTTGTATTTTATTTAGAAGACAAAAACACTCATAATAATTATACATCTATAATATAATTGATAATTTATTTGTTACATATAAAGAAAAAAAGTTAAAATATTGTTTGTTTTTTAATAAAAAAATAATTAACATAATGTTCTCCGACGATTTGTCTCTCGGTGAAAATTTGAAATATGAAAGGTTTGAAATGTATCATCTTCAATTCTTAAAAAAAATATATGAAATTTTTAATCTTTTCCAAATTCTTCTATAATGAAAATATTATATTTTTTTATGGATAATTTCTCCTTTTTTTTTCATATTACTTTCTACCACTATTTCATGTTATTAATTTTTTGTGTGATAAAATAATGGTAAATTTTGATGTGCATCAAATTAATTATCAATTACATATGTATAATATTTATGAACATTTTTATCTTCTAAATAAAATAAAATTATATTAATAATTATTAATGTCATAATTAATTTAATGTTACAGTTAATTATAATTTTTTGGAAATAAAAACTACTATTAATTATTCTTAATCGATACCTTTATATCATTAATTAGGTGATCTAATTTAATTGGATTCTCTTGACCAAGGACACTGGTTAATTATATTTAATATACACATAATCTTAAAGAAAATAATAGCTAATTATGATATTAAATGAAATTTAATCCAATAATGTAATTTTATTTTTATTTAAAGGAAAAAAATGTCATTATACACGTGTGTTTAATATTTTATTTAATACTCGTCAACAAAAGTTAAAAAATATAATTATATTTTAATATTGTTAAAAATTAAAAATATATAAAACATAAATCAGTTTAAGTTAACAGAAAAACCAACCAACCAAAAATAATGTTAAATATCTAAAATGTTTATCAAATTAAAAAAAATAATTAAAATATTAATTTGAGACTACATTGATTTTTTTTTTCTTTAACTTTTGGATGACCTTTTATAACAACATTCTTATTAGTTTAACAAAATTTTTTATATTAAATAAACAAATAATATTTCAATACATAAAATTGTTAATTATAAATACATAAAGCCAGCGATATAAAAAATTTAATTACCTAAACTTTAAAGTGAACTACTAATTTAAATTTGTATCTCCAGACACCTTCATATATTACTGAGATTCTTGAAATCTTGAAGGGTCAAGAAAAGTATTTGTCGTTGTTTTTTAGTTGAAATCTTATAAATTTTAAAGTGTTTATTTTTTACCATAGAATTATTGCTTGAAAATTTTAAAGGGCATATTTGTTATTGTAAAATCTGTTATACGTATTTATATTATTTGAATTAATAAAACAAATTATTTTAGCTTTCAATAAAAAATATGGAATCAATATTAATCGCATTTTCTAATTTAATTTGGATTAAATTAAGTTTAAATTTAAATAAGACAATCCATTCACTATTTTTAATTTGATAAAGAAATAAATATTTATTCTTTGCATCAAAGAGGCTTAAAACCTTTTCATCGTGTCCATACAAGATCATCTTATTAAGGTGCTCATAGGAAAATTTAATAACAACTAGAGAATATTATATTAATAAATAAGATTTTTAAATCATACTACATCAAACAATACTAAAAATCAAGAAAACTGAATATGGACTCCGAGATATTTATAGTTGTATTTGCAATTTATTATATTTAATAAATTATTTATGTGTTATACTTTATATATATATATATATATATATATATATATATACAAAAATATTTATTCTTGGTTTGTATTTATTTTTTATTATATTCAAAATTTACATTTGAATATTACAACAACCTATTACAACAACTCATCGAAAGAACTTTTTACTTATTAAAGTGTTTTGTTTTGGTCTTCATTGTGATTGTTGATTGGGATACTCCAACATTGTCTTTAACTTGTTAACAAGTACTACTTATAATTCTTCAAATAAAATCCACTATTGCAAAATTATTTAGATTATTAATTACTTTATATTTTTTTTTCTGTTTCTGAAATATTTTCACTTCATCGATTATTTATCGAAGATTTCACAATAACTAAAAATAATTAAAAATAAGATAAATTTATATTATATAAATAAATATAAATATTACATTAGAAGCTAATTTTATTACATTATAAACTAATTTTGTATTATTAAGTTAAATTTAAAGTTTAATACTTAATATAATACAAGAGACATAAATTTGATTTTATTTTAATAAAATTTATTATTTATTAAGTCTATTATATCAATCATTATTAAATTATTATTTGATCATTTATTTATGTTTAGTTTGTGAAGACAAATTTATAATATAATTAGATATAAATTTTATTTTTCAAATTAGTTTTAAAAAATTAATTTAGATTTAAAATTAATATAATTTTCTTTCTCAGTTTTAGAAGATGAAATGTTAGGAACATGTTGGGATGGCTCACGTGCTCACATAAATCTGACTTGACACCTATAATAATGAGAAATGAGTTGTTTGGTACAACGAAACCTTCTCGTGTAAATCCCTTCTCATTCTCTGACATTGTTTCCGAGAATTCGCAAGGGACTTTTCACCAAAAGAATGCATAAAAATGTTTGTTTTATATGAGTAAATAAGAGGCCTTATTTTCTGCCACATTCTGTATAATTTACCAAACAGAAGACGCAATGATTGACCCACAAATAGTAGATACCACAAGAAATTTAACACCTTATTTACACTTACACCAATGAAGAAAGATAGTATCATGAAGGCGAAGGAAGTTATCCGCAATAAAAAAGAAAAAGAAGTTAACAAAAGGAAATTACAGTAGAACAAAAATGACTTTAAAAAATACTAAATGAGATTACAGGTATAAAAATGTGGTTTAAAAATAATGAATGTAACATATTTTTGAATGTGGCTTAAAAACTATCTTAAACAACTTTTGATAAATATTATTTGTAAAAAGTGTGGGTTAATTTATAAAAATGTGATATAAAATACTAAAAATTAATGTATTTAGATTAGAAATATTGCATCCCTCATTTTCTTTTACTGGGCATCCCTTCTCGGTTTTCCTTGTTTTATTTGTCATCGTATTTTACTTTCTCGATGAGTCGGGTGACTTCGTGCTATTGAATAGTATAACATAACTCTTACAAAGACTTCTTTCCTTTCTTACTTTATGTGGGGAAAGTTAACTAATTGAATTCTCTATCTCCTCTAGCAATAGAATTCAATTAGTCTTTCTCTTCCGCATTGCTACTTATGGCCAGCACAGGAAATTTCACTCATTGTATTACCTAGCTGATTGCATATTAGAACGAAAAATTTAGTTCAAAAAACAAAAAAGTTTGAATTTCTTCCCTCCCTTTGATTTTAGACTGAAAATGTCAAGAGTTCATAGGATTGAAATTGTGAAGTTTGAAAAAACACGTACATCAAAATCGTTGTCTATTATGAGAATTTTAAGCAACCATTTTAAAATTATTCCCGTATTGAAAATTGTGACATATTACCTACAATTATGTTCACCTAGACTAACCTAAACAACAACAGTTATTTATAGTTTAGTCCACGATTTTTGTATTTTAACTCACAATTTTGTGTTGTTGACTAAAACGATTTTTGTTGTAGTACAAAAAAATATATATGCATTAAACTTTGTCTTGTTAGCTGAAAAGTTTATATAATTGATTATATTTGAAAATATAATGAAGTATTTATTGTATCATAAGTTAATTAAAGATATAATTGATTATTAAGGTTACGATAAAATTGTGTTTAATGTTATTTTTCTGTTTATTCTGTTACTTTTTTGTTTCATTATGTAAAGAAAAATAACAATAATTTTATCATAACTATATAATCTTATCTCTTCTATTGATTGTTATCAATACTTGTATATAATAAATTTTTATTTATTAAATATGGAGATATATAAATATTTAAGAACATCTTTTCAAATTAGGTATTTTTTAGATGTTACAAGTGTTTCAAGTTTGAGATGTACAAAAGTTTCGATTTGAAAAAGAGAAACATGTTTTTTTTACAAAACTAGTATAATTTTTAAAATTTATTAAAACAGATAATTTTTAAAAAATTATAGATATTTTTAAGTTGTGTCGTTTCAAAGCTATTTTATTAGAAAGGAGTAATGTGAGAATGTTAACATTTTTAAATTAAAATTGTGATAATATGATACAATTTTAATTCTGTTAATTTTTAAATTAAAATTATGGTCAAATGACAATTTTAATTTAATTTTCACAAAAATTGTATTAAAATAACAGAATGTCAACTTAAAAAACTTTCAAATAAAATCGCGCTACCTTAAAATTTAAATATGTTTAAACTAAAATCGTATTACTTTGTTACCACTGCTTTACAATAAAATTATGTTTTCTTATCCAATGGTAATTTTTTTATTTAAATAAATCAAAAAAATACATTACTCTCACAAAAATAAAACGAAAAAAAATAAAGAAAGTGAAACAAGACAAAAGAATACGGATAAAATCTGGCTCAGAATTTTTTCAGTACCCAAGGTTCTAGACATTTCTAGGGAGAGTTTATAGGCATTTTCTGATTGAATAGAATAAAATTATTGTACAAATACTGAGACTTTCTATTATAATTCAAAAATCTAGTTGAAATAAGTAAATTAATGAAATAATCGTTAGATTTACAGTAAAATTTTTATCGGACACCTGAATCTAATGATATAATATTTTAACATCCCAAAATTTTAAAATAATAAATTTATTAATCTTTATTTTTATATAATAATTTATTTTTTATTTCTAATGTATTAAATTCCTAAATTTTTACGAGCAAAGATAATTAGATTTAGTGAATCATATTCAGAAGTTATATACACAATGAAATGAATTTACACAATAAAACTCCTCACCCCACTTTCTCTCTGCCATTTTTCCGATTCAAACAAAGTCGTAACTTTTAACAAACGGAGTTGGAAAAACAGATAAGAGAAGCTCGTTGTGGTTCTCTCTGCTTGTGGGGTTCTCTCTCGCAACGGTTGACATGTACTGTGGTTGGGGTGATCTCGGTGGAGAAGCATACAAAACAGAAGCTTCTAGAACCTCTCTTCGAACACTGGCTACTTCCTCTACCATTTTCTGTGCACGAAGTGCTATCAGGTATAAACCAGCAGCCAAGAAAACTGTGGTCAGAGCCAACACCCCTGCTGCAGAAAACAACCCTTCTCTGATGCTGTAACAACCTCTTCTCGCCTTCGACCAATTCTTCAGATGTCCTGACTCTACACTCAATGCTGCCAACAATAGAATCTCCGCAACTCCGAAACAAATCCTACAACACTCAATTTTGAATTTCACTTTCAAAGTATGTTGTCGGGATACGGGTACGGATACGAAACGGACAGGGACACGAAAATATAGCTAAATTGAAAAAATACAAAACACAAGAAGACTCACCATCTATATACATATTAAATTTGAAATTGTCAACTAACACATTATCAACTACCGCAAAAATGAATTTAATCTATTTATTTAATATTTAATATGCAAAAATTAATGATAATATAAGATTTATTTTTTGTTTTAATTGTCAAAATCATATGAAAGATAAAAAAATATCTTTCAAATTGAAAATAATATGTCCTACAAATATCGTACAAGTATCGGTGTTCAATATTGGACACGAAACACGCCATTTATGAAACATGTCGGAGCATCATAGCTTTCAAATCAAAATATATCAAAAACTTAAATCACAAACAAATCTCAATTTCAAATTAAAATTCAAGACATCAAACCCTTATTATTTCACATGATTAACATATGCTGGAATCAATACTGAATTAGGTTTTGATTAATTTAAATTAAGGATAGTAAGTTAGGTGAAAAGATAATGCTAATTTCCTAATAATATAAGGCTGAAGTTTGTCTACTATAAGATAACAATAATAATAATGTATGGAAATAAGATTTCAAATAATTGATCATTGATGGGACCATGCAATCAACCTGTGTTTGTTCTCCTCTGCTTTTCACTCTATCTTCCCCAGAGTTTTTCTCAATTTATTTCCATCTGATTTCAGATATATTTTGTGTGATATTCAAGAACACAAGAACAAAGGTGTGTTTGTCTTACCAAGTTGTAACGAAGAAAAACGCTGCTTGCCATGTGAGGGACTTGGCAGAGGGAGAATCAGGGTCCCATGTAAGCAAAGAAGGTGATGATTTACTCACAGCTATCAACATGTAAGTGTGTTGCATAACCATGGCAAAGGCAAGTCCAACAAAAGCAGAAACAGCACACAGTAATGGCACTTTCCCACTACCACTATAAACACATTCTGATTTCGCTCCATTTTCTTTTCCACCTCTGTTCATCCACGTCACCTACATCATCCACCACATTATACAACATTAAACTTCACGACACCGTCATTCATTCATTCATATTAATTCTGCACATATATCAAACTTGTACCTCGGAACGTGTGGCTTCTGCTATGAGACATAGGACGAAGCAGAAGAGGCCTATTAGAATTGTGAGAACCATGAGAAAGGCACCGGTTTTGCTACTCAAATCTGTTTTTCTTCTGCTGGGTTCAAGATCAGCGTGTGTGATCGCCATTTTTCGAAGCTCGAGAAGAAAGGTAGAATTGAAGAAGATGAAAGTTTGAGTTTTGAAGAGAAGAATTGGGAAAAGGGTTAGAATTGCTTGGAGCAAAGGTTGCTTAAAGGCCAAAGATTCCCACTTTGTGTGGGATTTAATACCAAACCGTTCCCACACAGGGAATTGTTAATTAGCACCATATGTTTATGTTTCGAGTGTTTTCATTGACGAAGACGACAAAGTTATAGTGCTAATGAGTCACGACACATCAAACATGTGTACATCATGGCCATTTCACAGAGTTCCTACCTTTCAGTTAATTCAGTTTTTTTTTTTCTTTTTCTTATTGTCTCAAATTTTTATGATGAGAATATGGTTTTCTTTGTGATAAAGTTGAGCCTTAAATGGTTGATGAAGAAGTGAGAAAGGCAGGGAGAAAGAAAAGGAATCACAAAGTGTTAATTTTTTAATTAGAAAGGGAATGAATTCTGTGCTTCTGAGTTGGGGCAAAGCATTATAAGATGAACGGTTGTTATTGTTGTGTAGAAGTTGATGTTTTTTTCGTTGAAACCTAAGTGGTGAGCATAATAACAAAGCTTGAGAAAAAGTGGTATTCTGAGGTGGAAAATGTAGTTGAGGGTGAGAGGGACAAAAATAGACAACAAATGGAAGTGTGATGTCGGCGGTAACCATACCATGTTTCTGATGTTGGTTTGGTTTATAGGAAAATGATTTTTGGAGTAATACATTTTGACAATTTTATCTTACCATCTTAGATGTTATTTTTTAAATAGTTTTTTATCTTTTTATTTTTAATGTTTTAAAAATATTTAGAAAATGACATCTCATATTATAAAATAAATTATCAAAATTTAGTATTCAAAATATCATTATCTTTTTAAAAATGAAAAAAACAAAGATTTTTTCAAATTTTTTTAAATGAAAATCTTTAAGATCCTATTCTCCACAAGAGTTAATTATGAAAATGCATTGGGTAGTTATCCCAACATATAAAAAATTGTAGTGGCCATTTCCTAGGCTTATCTTTAATGCCAAAATGCAATCTGTGTCACTATAGTTTGTCTAAACATGAGAAACAAATAGACCATGGTTACACACTCATTGATTTCATAATATTGTGCTGTTTTTTTTAAAGAGTTATCTAATCCATATTATTGAATGAAATTATGGTGGTAACCGTACAAAACTTTCATTGTCTTTTTTTAAGTAAAAAATAATATATATAGAAACGACAAATAACTTTTTAACATATTTCTCTTAAGACAATATTTTTTAAGTAATTTTTTTATTTTTCTTCATTTTTTATATTTTAAAATTATTTAAAAGATGTCACAAGAAAATAAAGAAAACATAGTTAAAGCTAGTTTTTTTCTTCTCTCAAAATACAGCTACTTTTGTAGTAAAAAAAAAAATACTTAAAGACTAATATTGAGTAATTGTTTCGAACGTATGTGGGTGGGAGTGTATTTTTAAGATGTAATCTTGTATCTTTTTATATTTAATATACTTTTAGAAGTGCTTGGGTTATCCAAACACGTAGTTGATAATAAACTTTTTTTTTTTATGTGTATTAATAGTGTAATTGAAAGTGAATCACAGACATAATTTTTCACTAGGAGTAAAATAAAAGTTACTAGTTTTAGCTTTTTCATTTAGCACTTTAGGAACATATTTGTTGGCCACATTATTTGTTTTCAATTTAGACAAACAAGATCTTTTCATTCTACACCATTGTTTTACCCATTTGTATTTTGTTCCACTTTTATAATAATAATAATAATAATAATAATAAGTTTTCAAGTTTTATAAATTTAAATATTTTCAATTGAATTCCAATTAAATTTTACAATAAAACTAGTAAAATTACACATAATTTTATAATATTAATACTGTCACTTTATACTAATTAAAAATCTCATTTTTTAATGTATAAAAAATATAAACGTAATAAAATAAAATAATAATTCAATTGAAAAATATAAAAATATTAAACACTCAATGAATCAGAAAAGTTAATAAAAACTCAATGGGAAATACTCTAATTTATTAGGAATTTTAAAATTAAATCCTTAATATTAATAATTCCTTTTATGGAACTCAATTTGTAAGAAATATTATTTTTCTGTTTATCCTTTATAGTAATTATGCATAATATTTGAGACTTTAATGCCTTCATATCACCCACAACAAATAAGAGTAAAATCAATGCATATTAGGAGTAATTTGGTTTAGTTATTCATTATTTTATTTATTACTTTCCTTTTGGTGCTTTTATTTTTTTAGCGTTAAAATGATTTATATTTTGTCCAAGTTATAATATATATATATATATATATATATATATATATATATATATATATATAATATATAAATATATATATTTTTTTTTTTTATTTTTTTTATTTTTAAAAAAAAAAATATTTTTTTTTTTTTTTTTTTTTTTTTTT
>Ga0099822_1001422_pt1 | contig 27804 bp, 22 predicted proteins | sample CowpeawhiteBW_FD_76839 | JGI IMG/M metagenome (GOLD analysis project Ga0099822, IMG submission 76839) | Root nodule microbial communities of legume samples collected from California USA - Cow pea white BW | ecosystem: Host-associated > Plants > Roots > Nodule | place: USA: California | collected... | reverse complement strand
TAATTAACCAAAGTAACTTCTTGATTAATTCTAATATAAGTTTTCACCTTTAATCAAAGTAACTTCTCAATTATTAGCAAAAACTCATGCAATCATATGAAAGTTTCTAAAATTAATCAAAGTTTCTAAAATACCTCTTTGTGCATTGCTTCTACTGCAAAGTTTGATGCATCACACATCAACTTGAATGGTAATGTCCAGTCGGATGACTGGATGATAGGAGTAGTGGTGAGCGCCTTTTTCAAAGTATCAAATTGCAACCACAAAGGTGGCTTTATATTTATCATATAAGAATGTGTCATCCACTTGTACTAGTGGTTTGCCAAATTGAAACTCATCAATGCATGACTTATTGGTCTAGAACAATATTTTAAAGTAGACTTTGACTTATAGTAACTATTTGCCATAATATGTCAATTGTGTGGCCATTCAATACTTTAAACCATAAATAAATTCAGACAGGACTTGCAATAGGTTGGAGAATTTGTGGGACAATTCTTACCAATTGCCATTATGGGTGGCAAAATGGGTTAGCTTGGCCTATTTTGGCCTGCTAAAAATGGCGGGACCGAGATGGTCTACTGGACAAAAATAGGCTAACAATTGTAACTCGTCCTACCATACGGCAGACACCACTTTTTAAAAAAAAACGTTTATATATATATATATATATATATATATATATATATATATATATTATACACTTTATATTTATATTTCTTCTAATTGTTTATTTTTTTTATGAAATTCATTCACATCTCCAATATATTTAATCATATTAATATTTTCTACGCTTTAATTGAATAACTGATATTTTTAATTAGGTAAATTAAAATAATTATTAAATTTACATGTTATATTACTATAGTATAACTAAAAATTGGAACTTATTATGTAAGTGTAAAAATTTGAATTTAATCATATATAGAAAATTCTTTTTTTAAATTATTTTTTATTTTAATTTTTAAATTAAAATAAAAAACGGGTTAGTGGGTTGGGATAAGGTGGCCCACCTTTGGCATGCCAATTTGGCGAGATAGGTAGATCAAATCAAAATGGGTTGGTAAGTTAAAAATTTCAACCCGACCACCTTTTCTTTGGAGGGATGGCGAGCCAAGCCTGTTGGGTCTGACTGTTTGAAAACCCCTAATTGTCATACACATTTTCAATAACTTGTTGTTTTGTTAACTAAGTCTTTATATATTGAAAGTGTACCCCATAGAGGACTTGATAGGTCCAATTATGGTGGCCATTAGGGTAGATGGGTCAATATCCACAATTTCATAAATATGTTGTGAAATTATGTGTGACCCTAAACTATTCTTATATCTCAATTGTTTATAGTACACAAGATTGCCTGATTGATACTTCCAATTACAATGTTAGTGAAAACACTGCGCTTTTAATCTTGTTTGGTTGTAATGTGTGGCTATGAAAGTGTGATAACATTGTCATTGAAGTGATCAAATGAATACTAATTATCAATAACAATTTCAATATTGTAAGAAAAGCAACCAAAAAGATTACTAAAGGTAAAGTAACCCTAAAGCCATTTCCCAACAAACAAAATGTTGATTCCTAACAAATTCATTCTTATAAAAACTATATAAAAGAGTTAATCGAATAAAATAGAAATAGTACAAGAAAATAAAGATAAATCAAATAAATAAAAGATTGAATAAAAAATAAATGATAAAATAAATAAAATTGAAAAAGATATATATATATATATATATATAACAATTGTAAAGAAAATAGGTTGATTTCATTGCTTTTTAAAGATATGATTCTTCATTGATTTTCTAAAGATTATTATTATTGATTTTTTGTCTAAGATTTCAAATTAATCCATGAAACTTCTTAATTAATGTGTTGGCTTCCTCACTTTTAACCAAAGTAACATCTCAATCAAAAGCAACAACTTTTAGATTACTCATAGCAAATTTAACCAAAGTAACTTCTCAATTAAATTGTACTATGCATAATCATGTATATTCGTTTACCTCTTATATATAGTAAAAATATAATTAACCAAAGTAAATTTGTTGATTAATTCTAATTAAAGTTTTCATCTTTAATCAAAGTAACTTCTCAATTATTGGCAAAACACATTCAATCATATGAAATTTTATAACTTTAATCAAAGTAACTTCTCAATTAAAATTAAAAATTCTTGGACTTATATGATTGTTATGTTATGTATAATTTAACATCGTGTTAACTTGTTACAATGTAAAAATCATCATTTTTACTTGATTAAGAGAAAAAGAGATAGATAAAAATAACTCACAAGAATAAAAAGAACAAATAAATTTATTCACCTAACCTCAAAATCTAGTTAAGAAATTACAACATAATCGATCTTGGAGGTTTAGCACTCCATGGAACGTAAAAGTAACATAAAAATAAAAGAGAATAAATGGGAGGATATGAAAGATGGTGGAAAGGATGAGACTAGACCACCAAAGGGTTTCTAAGATCTTTTTATGGGTTTCTATAAGTCTCTTTATATAAAAGTTAGACTAATTTTGTTTCTAGTTTTTCTGTTGTTGTAATCTTCTTTCTGATAATGTAATCTCCTCCAATTATTTTTTAAATAAATCCGATATCTTCAAAAAATATTTGATTGTTATGGAGATTTAAAAATATTTAAGAAGATCTTGCTAGATTCAAAAAAAAAAATTGGTAGTTATTATCTTTTAATATTGTTTTTATATAATTAAAAAAAAAATTGGTAGTTTATATAGTTATTATCAAATAAAATATGTAAAGATATATTTGTCCTAATTACCTTTTATCATAAACATTATTGAATTATCAAGGCCCTTTTTGTTGAAAAAGATAGAGAAAATCGAAAGGTCTAAATTTTGTTGCTCATTCCCTCTTCTTGGTTTAGCCAAATTTAGTTTTTTAGCAAGCACCATTTCTTCACTTTTTTTTCATATTTTTCTTGCCTTATTCATGCAATGCTGGGCTTGGTTTCTTATAGCTTAGTTAATCCATGAGCTTAAACTTAACTTCAACTACATCAAAACACTTCAGAATATCCAAAGAGTATTTTGTGCAACTAAAAAACTAATTTTAACATATAATATTTTAAGCTCATTTAGATATCTTAGAATAAATCACAATTAAAAAACATTTTAAGCACAAAAACCAATTAAGAAACCAAGATTAAAGGCTAAATGAAGGCATAAATTTTCACTCATCAAAGTGTGTTGGTTCATTACATGGAACTTGTTTATGAAACTTCTATATTCACCCATTACAACATCTTCCACACATCCCAAACTTATCAATTCTACCTAAGAGATATTTTACTTTAAAGCACTTATTGTTGTCAAAACAAGAAGATGAATTACAAGATTTTGGTGATGATAAAAGCAAGGAACTTCAAGCAAATATTGGAAGATTTGTACTTTATATTATGAAGTTGATTAAGCCTTTGTAAAATGTCCAAAATAGTGAAAATGGGTATGTAGGGCCTAGTTTAGTAAGTCACAATAGTAGCTTGCACAATCACTATGGAAAGTTTTGTTTTATTGAAAAGGTAGAATATTACATGTAGGGGGAGTTTATCTCTTATACTATTCTTTTTGACTATAAAAAGGGGTAGAAAATATAAGTATTTTATTATGAAATCCTTAATTAAGAGGGAGTTCAATTTTATTAACTTCTCTTTTTTTAGGGAGAGTTATCTAAAGAGTTAATTTTTTTTATTATGATAAAAAAACGGGGGAGATATACTTGTGTTAATATCTTGTGATAACTTGTACCTCTTTGATGGGGATATATATGATTATATTGATATCTTATACTATACTACCGTGTGATTTAAAAAGTGAGAGAAAAGTTATTTATCTCTCTTCTAGATTAACTACTTAAGTCCTTAACAATTTTTATCATCATATAAAAGGGGGGGATTGTTGACAAAAAGAAGAAGATGGACATCTTGCTTCAATAAAGAGTTTTGATGATGATGATGACTTATGGAGAAGTGTGAAAAACTTAATGATGATACATGTTGAAATGTTGAGGAAATAAACAATGTTTGTATTCAAGAGATACATCGAAGACTTAAGAGAAAATGATTTTAATTAAATTTGATATCAAAAGGGAAAAAATTTAAAAATACAATTTTCATTAACAAACCAATTCACCACTCTCGATTTTTTCCACACACGAACACCACCATAATGGAAAGTCTACTATGGTATCACCTACAAATGTTACAAATGTTACAACTGAGAATCTAAGACAACTAGTTTTTTCATCAACTATTATACAACATAATCTAATTATTACAATACAAAGACGGTAAAGAAGTCACCCAAATCAACTGTTGACCAATGTTCAGTTAAAGTTGTTAATCAAAAGATTGTGTATGATTAAATACAAATTTAAATCTAACTTCGACATTTCACAAAATGATCGATTACAAAAATATGGCTTAACTTTTTACACCCAAACGTGCAAGGTGAAGAATCATGAGATGTATATTGAACTATTTATCTAAATCAAATATCGACATAAATAAATCCTTAAAAAAATATTTGTGATTAGAAGAACCATAACATCACATGATACACATTTAACTTAACTAAATGTTTATCTTTTTTTAAGTTTATGTTCATCGAATTTGATGCAACTCATTTTCAATTACTCAAATAATTAAACATTCAAATCGTTTTTTAGTCACTATTTTAAATTTATTATATGTTAAAAAAATATAACAAACGAACTTTCAATTTTCTTTATTTATAAAATATTAAGATTTATTTATATTCATAAATATAAGAAAAGATTAATATACTATTTAGATAAAAAATTCACGTTTCTAAGGTTATAGTAATGATCCACGTTACTACCCGATACGCGTTAAGCAACATCAAAACGAACACCTTACGAAAACGCAACGCCAATTTATCTATCTTTCACGCTTCTTCCTCAGAACGCACGCGAAACACAAATCCACCGTCAGAATTTCCGATCAGTTACTGATATAAACACACACTATCATCTTACAGAAGCAGCACACAGCTGAATTCAATTAGTGAATAACGAAAAATTTGTACAAAAAATAATGAAAGAATGAGAAAAATCTACAAGGAAAGATGCACCGTAGGAGCCTTGTTTCCGAACAGCAACTTCAAGTCATTTTCCAACGGCGTTAGGTTCAGATCCAACTCCAAGCACATCACCCTCTTGCTGCTATTCGAACGTTTCAGAAGCGGTGCTTCCGCGATAACTGAAGAAAACCCTTCGTTCACGGCATCCCTGTGTTTTCTCATGTGCCCTCCCAGGGCCTGGCCCAACGAGAATCCCCGCCCGCAAATGGAACACTCGTGGGTTTTGGGCTTCCGGTCCTGACTCAGATCTCCCTCCAACTTGGGCTTTTTGTGGCTGGCCCGGTGGCCGCCGAGCGCTTGGAACGACGAGAATTTGCGGTTACACGTCTTGCACTGGAACTCCTGTGGCGTAAAACTCTTCACCAAATCCTTAATCTCTTGTGATTCCTTTTCTCCCTGTCTCTTCAGAATGACTACCATGTTTAATTGAATGTGGTTGTGTTATGTGGCAAAACACTTGAGGCTGTAACGGAGTATTTATAGGCCATTGTTGATGAGTCAAAAAGTGAGATTGGGACAAAAGTCCGTTTTGTTCACCTAGTTAAGATACTCGGTTACATCAATAATAACTTTGACTTTCCTGCAATTACGTCACTACGCCTTTCTGTTTCCGTAACGGCTCACTTAAGCTCCTATTAGAAGAATTAAGAAGTGAAATAAATTATGTTCAATCTAATAAAATATTTATGAAACTTTATAGTCTGTTTTTATTTTTTTTTCTCACGAATACTACATATCATCTAATATAGAGATAAAGAATACTAAATATTATCAAGAGAAAGAGTTTAAATAAAAAAGTTTCCTTTACCAGAGGGAGTATAACTAAAAATATATTAAATTGGAACTAAATTTAAGATATTTTACGGTTGATCGGACGAGTCGAGTCTTTGACTTGAGGAGCACGCAGAATACTGAGCGACGTGGGAGGGACCACCGAGTGAAAGGTCCATGAGCACTGAGGTAATAAAGGATATACATAACACTTCCATGAAGCTTCCGTTGCTTAGAATATTCCACTTCTAGTAGTAGTGTTAAGTTGGCGAAGAAAAAGCCAAGTTACTTCTTATCTCATATTTATTATCATTTAATTTAATAAAAATAATATTTTGTATATTATATTTTTTTTTCTGTTCTATAATAACTTTAAAAAAATACTAGTGGCTTTACTTTTTTTCTATAATAATAGAAACAATAAATTTATTATCCGTTGATATTTTTTTATTCTGTAAATAATTATTTGTTTAAAAATGTCAAATTAATAAAAATAACAAATAAAAAAAAGTTGATTAAAAAGTAAAATTAGTAAAAAGATATATTTTAATTTAGAAAGGAAGTTACCGAAAGGATAAAATTAAAATTAAGGTATATATACACCAAATGAGATCATCTGTGTTATATAATAGTATATATACCATTTGATATCTGAAAAACAATAGTATTTCTAAAATTCATATTTGGGTTGATATAATATAGAATAAGTTCAATAATAATCATATTATTATTATTACTTTTACTAGCGAAAAACATGTGTTTAGACGCACACGTGTGTATTTTTACTTTATGATAATAAAAAATAAAAGTAATTTTTTAAATATTATTGAAATAAAAAATGTTAAATTTATAAAAAATTATATTTTCAGAAAATAGTTGTAAAAATACAGTTACAAAATTTAAAAAGTAATCAATTATTAAAATAGTTTATACCGATAAGGATAAAATAATTTATATTAATAACTAGTAAACACAAAAAACTATATTTTTTAAATATTTATAAATTATTAAATTTTAAAAGTAATAATTAAAAGAGCAAAATTGAAAATATAATAGATAAAATAAATTTTAGTTATTAAAATAAAAGATATTACAAGTTGTGTGAATAATATTATGAGTAATTATTTAAATTTGAAAAAATAGTTACTAAAATGATAGAAGAGTAAATATTTCTTTTGTAATGAGTAATTATTTGAATTTAAAAAGTAAATTATTGAAATGAAAATTGAAAAATTATTTTTTTTATTATAAATTATTATTTAAATTTAAAAAATAGTAATTAAGAAGGTAAAATTGAAATAAAAAGTGCAAAAATGTGTATCAAAAACACCAATCGTAATAATAAACTTATAAGATAAATCTTTAAAATGTATTTTGTTTTTGTATTCTTAGTTTAATGTAATAGATATTAAAAAATAAATAAATTTGTTGTAGCAAAGTTAATAGTGATATTTTAGGATAAGATGACATTGTTATTTGATGTAATGAAGATCCTAATTAGAAAGTTGGTTCTATGTAAACGCTCATGCATGTTACTTATAATTTTAAGTCTTCAATGAACACAGACTACGGCGCAGTAGGCCAATTTAGTGTAATAAAACATGGTTTTCTCAGTGTATAGGAAAACGGATTTCATAAAAAGAGGATGAAAAAACATAAGTTTGAAAGTTGTTTGCGTTGAGTCACCGGTTAGATCCGATGTTTGTGTTGAAAAGCACCGAGTTTCTAGAATGGACGAAAGATCAGTGTTGGAACATGCTTTAAGGGAGTGGGAGAAAGAGACGCAAGGTGGGCTTCACGCGGAAGTGAAGTTTCTTTTCACACTTCTCACAAGGGAAAAAGGAGCAGAAGATTTTGAAAAACAGTGAAAAATACGATGCAAAGAACATGCAAAACAGTCTCTATGGGTCCATGTTAGAGAGAGTGCTCATCAAGTGATGAGCTTTGTGGAGTTTCATTTTCATATAACTTTCTAACAATTGTCAATTGACTGAATTCACGTCTGCAAAAGGAGTTCGATTTGGAGTTTTGCTTTCTGCATGAATCGATTTTAGAGGGTTCTCAGCGCACTTGTCTTCTGAGATCAATGTCCTCATCTCCTCAAAGGAAGCCGGGCTGGGAACTGATATAATTCTTTTCTGAGATCTTTCATTCTGATCAACCTTTTCACATAAAGAAGAGAAAATAACTTTTTAAAATTTATTTCACAAGACAAATAGTAAAAACTAAAGAGTTACGCAAAGTCTCAACAGAATATAAGAAAATATGTACCAAGTAATCTTTAACCAGGCTTTTTTCTGCTTGAACATGGATATTTGATACATCTTCGCCATGCTTATCTTGTAATGAGTTAAGTTGCTCCAACCATGTTGTGGTCATGGAATCAATTGCCTTCTTATTCTCATGGTCCAGCATCAGTGCACCTGGAGTTATTGAAGTTTGTTCGACTCGATCCAATTTGAGACATAAACGAAAGAATGGGAATAAAATATAAATGTAAGGACTAGAATTTACCATTTACATCTGCCAGCAGAGTGTGTGTTACTGCATCGTAATCTGAATCCACAGATAGTGATGCAGACACAATTTCTTGCTTAAGAGCATGATTTGATAAGACGTTTTCCCTGTCATGCATTAATAAAAGTTGAAAATATTATAAATTTTAACTTCCTGTGGCTCATTAAGATCAAGTCTGACATGAACCAGCAAAACTTACTTCACTGTGAATTCTATCTCTGCAAGATTGTTCTTGAGGAGATTACAGGAGGACGAGTTGACATTTTCCCACTGCTTCCTAGAACACTCTACGGTCTTTGAGCTGCATAACATTATAAAAATATGTAAGTTTGAAATTTCCGCTAGTTTTAGAAAATTCATTCAAATCACTGGCATAGTTCTATAGTTCTCTATAGATAGACAAACCCTGTGTTTGTCTATACTATCCTCTAAACCAAAGAGAAATAATGAAGAAAAAATAGCAGAACAGAACAAACGAAAGCTCACCAGTCCAGTAGGCAATTCTCCATGGTAGCATTAATATCACTGGCCGAGAATATTTGCTCCACAAAATGACTTTTCACATTCTCTACATACCCACTAACTTCCTTGGTACCATCTTTTGAAACTTGCTGCATGTTGAGCATCTCTAGCTGTAATCTCTTAGACTGTTGCATGCTTGCGTCCTTAATATTTGTTGATGCCTCTGAGACCTAATACATATTCTTCAGAAGTCAGTGATCCTGTACTTATTATAACATGTACAACACCAAGGAGTTAAAACAATAGTGCACTCTACTGACCATAGCAGTCCTATTAGATGTCAAGGTTGCCAAAATCACTGCAATTTTCTGTAAGGCCTGCGCCTCCTCTCTCTCGACCTCTTCCTGTTTCAGGTTAAAGGAAAAAACCAACCCTCATGAGTCTGACGTTAGAGATCGCGGTGTATAAGTGGCTCAGTATCCGCATACCTTAAACTTCTTCTCAAAGTTCGCTAACTGCTCGAACCTCTCATTTTGAGTTTCTTCAAGAACTTTCATGACACTTGAAGAACGTAGATGAATGTCATCAAAAAAGTTTATAGCTGCCTCTGAAGCTACTCGTGCTGAAGTTATACTTCGTTGTAATCCCTACGTTGGTCCATGAAGTTTTCAATGGCACGATTAAAACTATAGCTCTTATATTTGTATACAAAAAATAAACTTAACCAAAAGAATAGTTACAAATGAAACGTACTTGCTCTTGCTGTTGAAGTGAGAATGCTAGCAGCTGCTTTTGCTCATCAATAGAATTCTGGATGTTGCATATAACATCCTTGGCTTCAGAAACAGCAGTGGCAAGAAACTGTAAGGAGGCACAGTGTAATCAACTTTAGATAAGATAGGAGAATAGAACTAAAAATTAGAGCAGATAAATGTTGAAATTAAAGATCAATCAACTTATTTCTTGTATTTTTACATTTTCAACTGCCAATGTTTGTGATGACACTTTAGATTGTATCAGTTCCATATCCGATGTAGCTTTCATGTGCAATGTATTACTTAGCTCCTTCATGGTTTCTACCCCTGAAGTGTAAATTCCTGTCATTTTCTTGATCCTTGATTCTAGAGTTTGTGCAGCCTGAAAAAAGATTATCATAAATCAACTACGGTGGACACGTGGCAAACATAATTTGCAACTGCAACTAGATGTTTTCATTTGTCTTACATCACTTTTACTGGCAAGATAGGAGCTGACATGGTCTTCCATGCTTTTAAGTTGTTTCTGTTGTTGAGAAACTGATCCCATAATGGTCGTATGCAAGTCCTTTAAGCTCTCATTTAGGAGAGACCCAAAATTCAAAATTATTTTTTGATTTTCTGCCTCCAATCTTTCTTTGTGATCTGCAAAAAAGGATAATAATACATTAATAAAACATCTAGGAAGTGCACAAACACATCACATTCCTAATCCCAGGAACAGGGTGTATCATTATTTTCAAATTAATAGATGATCTTGATAGTTCCATTCAGAAACATATCAATTTCTAAAAATAAGGAGCAATGGAAGATATATCCTTAATTTCATTTTTCACATGTGATGTAGCAGATTTCTTGTGGAAGCATTTCAAATCTCTATAGATTAAAACATACCCAAATTCGAGGACAGTGAATTAATATCATCAGATGCATTCTTCAGATCAGTGCACATTTCCTTCGCACGATCAATCAAGGCAGTTTCTGTTTACAACAAAGTAAATAAAATCAGAGTAAATTGAATAAAAACAAAATATATGTGCCTCCATAACCATCAATTGATTACCTGACTTCATTAGCTTGGAAATGGTGTATTCCTTCTCCTTCAAGGTTGAAACAACTTGCTTGTAATTCTCTTGGAGATCATGTAAGGTGTTTCTGGTTTTTTCCAAATTCCCCTGAAAGAGTAATTTAAATTGAGAGACAATATTTTTCAAGAATAATTTCTGAAGGAAAACATTCTAGGTATTTAGAGAACCTTGCAATCCTTAAGCTCGCTTTCTAAATCCAGTTTCTGTTCTTGCTCTGTTAAATAGAGCTCTCGAAAGCTCTCCACTTGCTGCAAATATGAGAGAAAGAATTAACTTATCCACAAAGTTCTCCATAGACAATAATAGAAATGTCAACCAAAGAAATGTCAGGGAGTACCTTCTCACTTAGGCTAAGGTCATTCTCTAACTGTTCTATCTTCTCATTCCTTTCCTGAATGAAGAGGTTATAAGAAAAATTAGGCTAGATAAATTTAAACAAATATCATGAAAAATGCAATATACATATAAATATAGTTTTCAATCAGAAAATGCGGTATTGCAGGAAAAGACAAAAGCACCATATTCAGTCATATGAATATTAAAATAAAATTTTGAAACAAGTGTTTTTGTTTTTCCTTATGATGCCATCATTCACAAACTTCTTTATCGTATTATTGTTACATTATGGATTTTTTTGAAAACAAATGTAAGACCTTCTTTTCTGTTTCTTCCTTGGCAAATCTTTCATGAGAAATATATACACCGTTCTTTTCCCTTGCTGCTCGAATATCTGCGTTCCATATTCACAGGCAAAGATGAGATACAAACTATTCTCTACATTCCTAAACTTAAAAAATGGTTATGAATGTACCTTCTTTCATCCTCTCAATTTCTATGTACAAGTCCTTCAGCAAAACGGCCTTTGAAACCTTTTGGTTTGCCTATTAAAAACACACGAAGCTTTAAAACTGCTTTTAGAAGAATTGTACGTAAATGACAATAAGAGCAGTGGCAACAGACCTCAGGCTTATTCTTTATGCTTTTTGCTCGACTAGCATAGTCTAGTGTACTTAGTGTTTCATCCATACAATAAGCAGAAGGAGAAATAGTAGCAATTATGCATGTCTTTGTTTTCCCTCCTAGGGAGTCACGCAAAATCCTTGTAAGCTTACTGTCCCTGAAACAACGAACATGACATTGATAATAAGGCAAACGTTTTCAAGTTTTAATTAAACAATAGTAATTGAACATGTTGTTAACATGAACCTGTAAGGCACATGAGCAGAATGTTCCACAAGTGCATTTATGACACGTCCCAGGGTGAGTAAGCTCTTGTTTATCTCACCTGCTTCTCTAGCACGCCCCTGTAATTTTATTAGACGGCATAATAATATATCCTGGTTGTAAATGCATATAATAAAATAACAGGGGAGCAAACTTAATGTCAATTCAAAAATAGATCCTAGTCAGGCTTCAGAAAACAATCCCGAAAAAAAAAAGAAAAAAAAGAAAGGGAGACCATGAACAATCAGTAGAAAAATAGCTTCCTGAACACTGCTAATCTTACAACTATAATCAATAAGTTGTCACAATCATTTAAAAGTTCAAGTAATTAAAAAGAATGTTCAGAGAAGATGATATATCAAATTACCTATATTTTGATCACAATGCATTTCGACCAAATGACAAACTACCAACCACAATTAGTCAACTAAAATAGAGTCAAGTAGAAATTTTTCTTTTACCTCACGCGCTCCTGAACGCATTATATTTTCTGATCCTGCCAAATCGACAAGATTGAGCTTGCCACATTTAATCAACTCCTCGTCACCAATCACTGTCTCCTTGACATACACAGTGATGGTGAAGACTGAATGAGAACGGCTGCACCAAAGTAACATTTCATTTAGCGAAACATACTTCTACAAACATGAAATACTTCTACAACTTCAATAAAAAAAAGACCTGCTTCTCTTGTTTAGCAAAGTTTCTGCAGTGCGCCTTTTCGACGCTCCTCGTTCCAATAGAGTGTAAATTTCACTGACGCTGTAAACTGATTCTTCTTCAAGGCCTCTCACAAACACACAGCCCTTTCCATCTTCCATAAGGGTTATAGGTTTCTTCTGTTTTTCATCTGTAGGCCTAGAATTCTCGTCTGGGGACAACAAATCGGTTATCTCTTCATTATAAAGCTCAAGGAACGTCACTTTCATGTTATAGTCGGCATTCTGCGCTTCTAAAATATCAAAAATTTGACGCACTGCTCTTGGAATTACACCAGCCTCAGCAGGTAAATCACCACCCTATATAAAGCAATCTCATTTAATGACACTAACACACTTTCTGTGCACAAAAAAAAAAAATGCACATTGCTACACAATGTGTGACAAAATTGTACATACCTTATTTCTCATGCCACCTTCCATTGTATAAGTTTTGCCAGTACCTGTCTGGCCATATGCGAAAACAGTGCAATTGAAACCATCGAGAACTTCATTCACAATTGGGGCAATTGCTTGCTCGTATATTGATCTTTGCTGTGCTTTAGGTCCAAAAACCTTTAGAAATGTAAATTAAAAAATGTTAACTATAAGATCGTATCAAGATATTATTATTTTTACTTGTAAATGGTCATAAGATTCATATAGCTCTACCTTATCAAAGGTGAAAACTCTATCTACTTGCTTGTTACCTAGAGTCTGCATAACAGTAACTTCCCTTTTGTTTTCACTACATGTCACTACCCTGGGAACGTTGGATCTGAGCTCATCTTCACTAAATGGCCTGACATTATGCATAAAAAAACAATTATTCAAAGTTTAATAAAAAATCTGGTTCCATTTTATAGCTTCAGCTCGTCATGAAGTAAAATTGAAACCTGCATCGAAGCAAAACTTGGACGTTAGTCTCTTTGTCCTTGTCCTGACGGTTGGGGCACCGATCAGAACCTCGTGAATCAGGACGGCGTCGTTCCGGGCGAGGAGTGAGAAACGGCGACGGAGAAGCCGTCATACCGGACCCAACTTTCTTGTTAGACTGATCAGGCGTCAATGGCATCATTTTCGCACTTCAAAATTACGAACCCTAAATCAAATGAAGCCCACCGTGAAAAAAAAAAAGAGAGTATATAACATAAAAATTGAAAACAGATTCTAATCTTTGCATCGATTCGATATGAACATGCAAAATTACGGAGAGCGCGTACTTGATCGGAGAATCTAAGAAAAGAATGTGGGTGGAAAGGGGAAGCTTTTGTGCTTATGCTTTTGGCGTTGTTTTGGTGTTTTTGAAGAGAGAGAGGAGTTTGAAAAAAACTTTGAAGTGAATGAAGTGTTGTGTTGCTTTGGCAACGGCTACATAAGAGTATATCTAGGCTGGGATAGCCGTTATGTGATTAATACTCAGCAGCGCGTAGGACTTAAAATTCAAACTCTTCTTTCCAAATTCCAAAATACAATACAATTGGTTCCTTCCACCTTTTGATGTCTAAAGTTAAAAATATTCGGTTGAATTATGTTTTCAATTTAAAAAAGTGAGACAATTCAATGGACTATTAAATTAAGAAAACTTCGAAAATTAAAAAATATATATATTTAGTAGTTAAATACAAAATTTATGAAATTAAAAATAATTTTAAATTCTAAATTTTGAAATTTAAATCATTAATCTTAAATTATAATCTCTAAAAGAATTTTTTTATTTTTTTATTTAGTATTCATGAAATAAAATTGGTGTTGGATTTGGAAAAACAAAATCAGAATTACTTCCATTTTGAAAACCAAAAATATAATTAAGCCAAAATAATTTATAAAATGTTGATGATAAATATAGAATTCATATTTTTTAAATATAAGTAGAGCATATACATAAAGTTGAATTAATTATAAATATTGGATAAGTGGTATTTCATAGTATCACTTCGTGCAGAGAAGTCACGGTTAAAATTACAACATTTTTTTTTAATTATGAAAGATTGTAATTTGGTGATGCATTAAAGGTATGCGATGGAGGTGTTAAAGAGATTCAGTGTGTTTAGTTATAATTTTGTAACAATTTGATGTCAGATTAATCTAAAATATAAGAAAACAATGATTCCGGGATATTATCCAAATACCTCAACTTAAGCGAGTAACACATATTCATTTTACAGGTTTTTTGGTAAATTCCATTTTTGTTCTGGATGGCCCGTGTTCTACCTATTTCCATTCTAGTTTTTGACCAATCTAACAAGGTTATGAAGCATTCATTTTGTCTAATTGTGTGGCCATAAAAGTAATATCCACTTTTCCGCCTGTTTGAGTGTTGGATGGAGGAAGTATTGTGCATGATTTGATTGATGTTGCATGCATTAATGATTTGAGCTCAGTTACTTTGAGATGATCTGTATTTTAAATAAAGTAGTGTTGGGTGGTTCCGTTGTTTGCATTCCTTCTTCTTCGTTCCCCAGTTTCCTGAGGTATGTCATTTTTTTTTCTTTGTTTGTGTGTCTAAATTTTTGGTTGGATTCTCTATCTCAATTGTTTTGAGACCATTTTAGCTCAATTACTTTGGGATGATTTCGTCGTCTGCATTTTAAATATGGGTTGAGTTGGATGGTTCCATTCTTCTGCATTTCTTCTTCTTTGTCCCCCCAGTTTATCAGGGTATGCCATTTCTTTGGTTTTTGTGTTTAAGTTTTTTGTATTTGTGTTTTCTGAGTTTTGTTTGTTGGTGTTTGGGGCTTGGTTTTTTGTATGTTTTACCAAGTATGTATTTTGTTTCTTAGTAGCTAACGAATGATGTTTTTTCAGTGAGATTGATGAACAAACTACATAACACAAAAAAGACCAAAACTTTTGCTCTTCTCTTTGAAGGATCAATTATTTATGGGACATCCATGAAGATTTTCTGCGAAATAGTTGAATGAACTGATTGAAGAATGCCTAAAAGGTGTAAGCTTTTTTTCTTGGCTCCGATCTTTTCTACTTCTACCATATGTAACTACTTTTCTTTGTGGATGAAGGTTTTTTTTTTATCCATGAAAAGAATGAAGAACAACAAAAAGGTAAAAACTTTTCTTTTTCTTTGACTCAATTTTTTTTTTGTTTCTTGGTGATTGATGACTGGTATTTTTCTGTGAGATTGGTGAATAGATTGAAGAACACAAAAAAAGTTCGAAGGTTTTGTTCTTCTCTTCGATGGATAAATGATTTATGGGACATCCATGTAGATTTTCTGTGAAATGGTTGAATGAACTGATTAAAGAACATCAAAAAGGTCTAAGCTTTTTTTCTTCTTTCCGATCTTTTATGTTTCTACCATATTTAACTACTTTTCTTTGTACTACTCCTCTATTTGATGAAGGTTTTTCTTTGAGTTTCATGAGAAGAATGAAGAACACAAAAAAGGCCAAAGCTTTTCTTTTACACGATTAAACAACATTTTTTTATTGGAATTATGGTCTCGACTTTGGTCTTCTTCTACGATTAAAAAGGCCGTTTGTTTGAGGGTTAGATGGAGGGAGTACTGTGCATGAGTTGATTGATGTTGCATGCATTAATAATCTAAACTCAATTACTTTGAGATGATCTGCATCTTAAATAAAGTAGTGTTGGGTGGTTTCGTTGTCTGCATTCCTTCTTCGTTCCCCCGGTTTCCTGAGGTATGCCATTTTTTTTCTTTGTTTGTGTGTCTGAGTTTTTGGTTGGATTCTCTATCTCGGTTTTTATGATACCATTTTAGATTTCGTGTTTATGTATTTTGAGTTTCGTATGTTGGTGTTTGGTGTTTGGTTTTGTATGTTTTACTAGGTATGTATTTTAATGTTATGTTTTTCAGTGTTTTTAAGTACTTGTGTTCTAGAGTTTTCTATCGTTTCTTATTTTTTTCCTTTGTTCTTTCATGTTTTCTTCTTCTATTAAAGAGAATATCGAAGATTTTTAAAGATCCAAAATGAAGTTCTCAAGAAGAAGGATGAAATATCATTATTAAGAGGTTTTATTTTTAAAAGGTTTGATTTTAATTATTTTTCCATTTTTTGAATAGATGAATGACTATCTTAGTTAACCAAATGGTCAAGTTTCTTCAATGAAACTCCTGGATATTTCTATCTCTTCATATCGGTAGCATGGGAAATATAAATTACTGTTCAAGACCAATTAATAGCATGAGAAACATAAATTACTATTCAAGATCATTTAATAACATGCGAAACATAAATTACTATTCAAGACCATTTAATAGCATGAGAAACATAAATTACTATTTAAGATCATTTAATGCAATAACTTACTCTTTCAAATAGAAAAATAGAAGAATAAATATCACCAATGAATTTGAACCATCTTTTGAATAACTTACTATTTTTTTTTTTCTTTTCACTACATGGAAGATTGTAGTTTTCAGTTGTTATTTCTTTTGAGTTTCTTCAGTTTCAAGGTATGACATTCCGTTTGTCTTCCATAGGTTTTGCTTTTTTATAATTTTACTGAGGAATTTATGTTTTTTTTTTCAGATTTTGGTTGTTATTTCGTATTTGGGTTTTGTGGGATGATATCTTGAAGCTTTCTTTGCTTTCTCTCCCGCTCATCTTATTTATCTTATTGAACGTTACATGAAGATTTTGAAAAGGTATGTGAAAAATCAATATCGTCCAAAAGCTTCAATGACCGAAAGATATATTTTTGAAGAAAACATCGAGTTTTGTTCAGATTACATGACAAAAGCAAAACCGATAGGAGTTCCTCAAAGATCATAGTTGAACATGTGTTCTATAAGTAACAACATCCGAGGTGTGAGTGTGGTTAGTAAAGATCGCAGAGAGTTGTTGCAAGCACACCTATACATATTGAACAATACAGATGAGGTAATGCCTTACTTATCTGCACACAAAGTCATTGTGAAAGAGAACAATCCAAGACAATCGGAGAAATGACATTTGATGGAGCATAACAAAACATTCATGGCTTGGTTTAAATCTAAGGTTTTGAAAGATTCGCAATGTTCTGAGACTTTGATGTGGTTAGTGAATGGGTTGAAATTTGATGTCATCTGTTGTACAAGTTATGAAATTAATAATTGCACATTCTATAGGAAGTCTTTGAATGATAAAAGCACAGTACAAAATAGTGGAGTCAGTCTTGAAGTTGAGTCACTATAATTTTCTACATCTAAAAATCAAAATCCTATAGTAAGATCAATGACATACTATGGTGTAATACAAGAGATATGGGAGGTTGATTATACCATGTTTACTATTCCACTATTCAAATGTAAGTGGGTTGACAATAAGAGTTGTGTCAAAATGGATGAATCAGGAATGACATTAGTTGATTTTCGAAAGGTGGATTATCGAGACAACCCATTTATCATGGCGCAATAAGCACCTCAGGTTTTCTATGTTAAAGATCTTGCATCTGAACATTGGTTTGTCACTCTTCATGAAAAACAAAACAGATTGATCTTAATGAAGCGAATTTGAGTGATCTTAATATTGTTGTCACCCACCCATTTAGAAGAACGATAAATGTTGATGAAATCTATCTAATTGATGATGTACATGCAATTCGAGAAGATCACGATGAAGGAATATACATATGACCAATCAATAACTTTATGTATAAATTTCCTATTCTTGTTAAAATTTAGGTGTTTTGTTAAATAATGTTTTATATGTTATTTTATATGTTGCTTATTAATGTTTTTCTATGTTTTCATTTCATAGATATATGGCTGAACATCATACTTCATCAGAGGATGAAGCACCTACTAAGAGACCCACCAGAGGAGCCACTAGGTTGAGACAACTCTTAATTAGAAGAGCTAAAGGTTAGAAAACACCAATTGATATTAACGTCGACATTGGAATGCCTAGAGGTCGTTATACGGACGTCTTCAAAAGCTATTTAGGAATATTAGCACGAGAGAGAATATCAATTCTTACTCCATCTTTTGATCATGTCAGTGAAGTTGATCGGGACATTATATGGCAGGATTTATTGGTAACTAATATTAATGTTATTAACCTTATAGTTTGGTTTTGATGATAATATGTTAAATATTATTGATTTCATTTTTTATATTGTAGCTAACATTTGATATTCCAAATGTGGCGACGCTTAAACACAAGCGTTTGTCATCAATTGTTAGCAATTTCATGGTTTTAAGACCAAGTTGACGTTTAGGTATGTGTTTGGATCTAAAAGGAATGAAAATCCATTGCTGAAATCACATGGATTGATGAAGACACCTAGCGTCAATTTGTTGAGCTTCAGAAATTTGATGGATGACAGGTATGTTTATTTGAAATCATCAATTGCTCAATTGATAATTATGTACAATTTGAACTAATTCATAAAGTGGGTTTTATATGTTATAGGAAAAGAGAAAAAAGGCTCAAAGTATAAGTGCTCAAATAAAAACTCGCACATATTGTCTCTTGGTGGGTATAGAAAACTTGAAGAGAAGATAATGTCAGAAAAGAAAAAATCTAGCCCCCCACCTTCTGAGGGTGAAGATATTGAACCTCCTTCACCACCATCACATCATCAAAAGTGGAAGTTAGCTCATCTACACACATCGGGCAACTACACTTCTGAATTTGCACAAAAAATCTATGAGAAAATTGTAAGATACAATTCTTATCTAAATAGCTCGTTCATGTTTTATATTGTATTATTTTTTATAACTTTTTTTGTTACATTGCAAGATTCGTTGGTTGAGCAGAGCTCCCAAGGAGGATTCACTCTAGAAGGTCATCATGACATACTTGTTGTTGCAATTGGATGGTCTGAGCACCCTGAACGTGTGTGTGGTGCTAGATCAGGAGTCAACATACGCCAATTTTTTAGTTCCTCCTCTCGTCAGTCTTCATGCAGTCATGGTGTTTCTTATGAAGAAAGAATGACGGAAAGAATCACTATGAGGGTGAGAGAAGAACTTATGCGCCAATTTGAGCATTATGACATTCGTTCGTCAGTGGATCCTCCGCTAAAACTAGACCCATTTGTGCCTCCCACGGGTAAATCTGTTTTCTATAAGTTATGAATTGAATAAATGATATTTAATAAAATAATTGAATAACATTAATAAATCGTTGACTCTAATAGGTAGAAGCGGAAAAGGGAGTTGTTTAGCTCCACTTGGGGATGAGATGTATGACACTCATCCATGTCAGCTATATATTTGGGATGGTACAGAGAAGACACTAGTGGCTTGTGGAAAAGTATTTGAGGCAGCCACAATTCTTCATGGGATGGAGTTATCAGAGGATGAGGTTAAGGTCACGGTAGAGGAGGTTCTTGTGCCGTTTGTTTTAGTTCTTGTGCCAACAGATGAGGTATATATTGTAGCTCAGGCATTCCAATGTTTCCTCGCCTGGCCTAGAGATTTGGTTGTTTTTGACCCCCCAGTACAGACTCTTAATATATCTATGGTTTCTGACACATGTTTATTATATTCAAATTTAAATTATATTCCATTTTAACTGAAATTGCATTGATATAGGAAAATCCTCAACCAGAGAAGATTTCTCTTTCTTTGAAAGATCCTCTTGGTGCATTACTCCAACTAGCTGAAATCATAGATGATAAGCCGATGCAGGTTCCTTGGGATTCTAACATTTTTGGGAGAGACCTGGAGATCCCATTTTACTTGCATTCCCAAGATGTCTTGGAGCTTGCATGGGGACAAGAGGTATATTACCATTATTCAGTTATGGATGATGTAAGTCTTTTAGTCATTATATATAGTTTTTTATTATAATTATCTATTTACTTATATCAAATCAATTTTATGTTTAGGTATATGTTTGGTGTCACTAAAACTATGGGGCTGAATGATTTATATGGGTTTGTAGACCCCCGACTCACTCATGAAGGCAACAAGTTTGATGACACCTAAACATATGAAGACTCTTAATAAATTTAATAATTATTTTAATTTATCTAATTAAAAATATTAACTAATCAATTAAAAATTTTAAAAATATTTTATTTGATTAAATATTCCTTTAATAATAATTTATATGTAAATATAAACAAATTTTAAAAATTAAAAAATTAAAAACAAATTAAAAAAGTTTTAAAAAAGAAAAAAAAAGAAAAAAAAGAGAACGAGCCAGCCCATCCCGTCCCGTTAACCCGTCTTATGCGGGATAGGTTGTGATTGTTGCTCCGTTTTTGTTTGACGGGTCAGCCTGGCCCGACCCGTTTTTGACGAGCCACAGACGAGCTGAGCCAAAACGGGTTGGGCTGACCCGTTTTGCCAGTCCTAAAAGTAACAAGATGAGATACATGAACAATAATAAGAAAAAACGAGAAGACAAGTGATCTAATACAAAGCAAATACATTGAAGAAAAAGATATAGAAGCAATATAGAGAAAAGGATATTGAGTGTTTAAAGCCAAATATAGATAAAAGTCTTGTGTATAAAACAAATTGAGTTGTGTAAGCTAAACTATTGTAAAATCCTTCACATAATGAAGTATGCCCTATGAGCCTAATTGTACTTTCTCTCTTTGAGAGTGTTTTTCATTATTCAATAAGAGTTCTTAATCTCAAGAAGAGAAAAATTGTTATACTTGGAGAACTTTATACTTGTAATTTGAAGAGGTTGATACTCATGATACTCGAAGAGGTTAGTACTTTTGGTGTCTAGAGAGATTGCATTTGTGTTATAATCAAATTGGGATATTTTATTAGTGAAACTTCTAAAACTAGGTACTTAAAAGATAAGACGTAGCCCTTGCTTTGAGGGTGAACCAATATAAATTTTGTATGCATTATCTATCCTTTATATTTTTATTTAATTGTTCTATATTTGCACAAAATGTTTAAATCGTCTACAAGTTGTATTCAACCCTCTTCTAAAACCGTCTTGCACTAACATAACTTTACTAGTGCAAAAATTGGATTTTATGATGGTTGTAATCCATCCACCATAATAAGTGAAGCGGTGGGAAAATTATAAATATGATGAAACTTCCTATGTAAGTTATATCTATAACCGACATAGAAAATGGGATATTATATTATTTTAAATCTAAAATAAATATACTATATCGGTTCTTCATTATAACCAACATAATATGTTTAATTTCCTTCTTCTCCCCATCATTCTTGTGTTGCACTCACAATTTCCTCCTCTCTACACCAAACTCCCAACTTTCCTCCTCATTGCACCCTCGTTTACTCCTTGCCTTCTTATGTTGGCAAAGTAAGAAGATGAAGTTAGTTGCAAGATTTCGATGATGATAAAAGCAAGAAACTTCAAACAAATATTGGAAGATTTATACTTTATTTTGTGAAGTTGATTAAGCCTTTGTAAATAGTCATATATTAGTGAATAAGTTGCATGTAGGACTTAGTGTAACGTCCTAGCCGGAAATTACTTATTTGAATAAATAAAAATATAAATAAATTAACAACCTCATTTATTTATATCCGATTCCCAAAAACGCGGGAAAAATAAAATTTAAAACTTCAACGCGCCAATACAAAATAAGGTAAATGAGTCTCATCGTTCATATTATCAACAAAATGTCAAAAAATTTTACAATTTATTCCATAGAGTAACATAATAACTAGTAATAAAATCCCAGAGAATATCCCCACTCCGTCTCAAGCATATGCCTGTTCACCTGCATCAACATCTCCTCCTATGTAACAAGTTACATGATCATCGCCACACACACACAGATAGGGTGAGCTCATTAAAATAAAATCAACAGTATAATAGTTAAATACTATATTAACAATGTAAACCCGGGTTAGTATATTTTCCCCCTTTTCTTTTCACAACTTCACCCCCTACATTTGCCTTCAGACGTCTATCAATTCTATACCCTTTAAGTGAGAACAATGATCGATCTTTGTTGCACGAGTGTCTACTCGCCCCTCCGACTACAGGCCACCACCTGTTAGTCCACACGTGGGAATAACTTTGCCACATCATCTCACCGTGACACCAAGTGGAGCTCCCCGAAACAAACATAAAGTTTGTAGCTGTTCCAGACTACCAAATCTATATCAGAATCACTCTGAAGAGGGCAATCACCCGAACCTCGTCGTACGAGCCACCACTCGCACACCCCACTGGACTTCCTAAACCACCAGGCTACAACCTAGAGTGGTCACGTGTTACCCCAATACAAGATATACTCGTAACTGGGCCCCCAGCCAAAGCATCGCATCATGAACCTCCCTTAAAGCGGTGCAGAAAACTTTCCTCGCGCACCATCACTGGACCAAAACTGCCTGGTGCGCATCACACGCCGCTAGGCGGAACTTGGCTCCAGACCGCCTGGCGGGCATCACACATCGTCAAGTGCCACGTGCCCACAGTACACTCATAGTACCGCCACCGCCAGGCGCCCTTTTCCACCGTCACCGCATTGCGCCACCATCACCCACCGCCAGGCGCACTGCTTCAGCTATGACCATTGTCACTGATTTAATTCTCGTCCGCCTGGGGGCTCGCCCACGCCGCCAGGCGCTATACTAGTAGCACAAGGCTACTGGTTTTTGGCACTAAAACAGATCCTTAAGGATCCCAAACCATTCAGCATATGGAATCACAACATAATATGATTTTCCAAACATAAATCTTTAACTAGATTACATCACATCCATTCAAAACACTACCAATTTGCTCATCACCATGCACACATGCTCACATTCCTTTGGTCATACCATTCAAGGACCATATAATTCATACCTCATACATTCCACATACCCCTATTCATATAATCATACATTCTGGTGTTTTTTATTAAATCATGGCACTACACTTTGATCCATATTGCATACGTGCCACAACAACAATTCACAATCACAAAATATGTCAAAGGAAAGTTTACACCAACCATGCCATTTCATATACCTCCACCTCACTCTTACTATCAAATTTACATATTTCCTGGATCAGACTCACCACATACACCCAAACATTAAAAGAAATCAATACTAACTATATCATACTTCACACTTTCGTTTATTTCAATTCCCCCCCCCTTTAGTCTCGTTTAAGTCTAAGTCTTCTTATCTATTACATTTTCTTTATATTATACACGCACAACTTGCCTGTTAAACACCCAATGGCCAGAAACCCAAACAGACCTGCATAACACCCACTGCACCGTCAGACCGCCTGACGACAATTCATGCATCGTCAGGCGGTGCATACATATCTGGAAATTTCCAGATTTCTCCTGCACCGAAACACACCAAAACCTTCATCCTAGCTCCCCCTTTTCATACGAACATAATTTTATATCACAACATCATCCCGCATTCATACATCCTACATATTGATCTCAACTCTGTAAAACCAACCCATCAACCATTGACATAATATGCGTTATTTCTCGTTGTTTTCATCATAAACCCCAATCCCTCAATTTCAAATCAAAAGTCATGCCTTCCAACATAATTAGCATATGCATAGACTATCAAAACATGAAAAATTCACATTCGAGCATACAAACATCACGGTCACATAACAGATACCCCAAAATATCAAAAATGACCAAAACTGTGAAAACTAGGTGCCACCTGGCGGCAGGTCATGTGCCGCCTGGCGGTTTCTGGAAAATCCAAAAAACACGAACAGAACAAGAGTTTTACAGATTATGCAGTTCAATCAGAATTAAAACACACAAATAGGAACTCCCCTAACATGGATTCCTTGCTCAATTTGTCTAAATCTAAGTTAATAGGGTAAAAAAAATGGATTTCTCCTTTAATTAATTATTAGTGTCCATTCATGACCCCTCCATTGTTTTTTAGCCTCCCTTGGCTTCTAAGTTAGCTAGGGTTTCCTCTAACCCTTCCCATTCCACCCAAATCTACCATAATATATATATAAAGTTTAATTTGAGCTCTCCAAGACTCGAACACACAACCATGCAATTGCCAAATCAATATCAAACCATTATGCCAATTCATGTTTCATGTTAACAATCATCATCCAATAAACATACTATTTCACAACACGATCACCATATATTTAAAATAATAATGAATAATAACACAAAATGGCATACTTAGGACTCGAACCCAAGTCTTCACACACAATCAAAGTACTCTCAACCATATGAGCTAGCACTTTTCCACGTCATGAAGCTTAGTATTTAATGCCATAAGACTCCTCCCACTCACATTAATGAAATAATTAATTATTTAAATTTAGCGGGTCTTACACTTAGCTTAGAGAGTCCAATTAGCAGCTTGGACAAAATCAATTTGGGAAGTTTTGATTTTCACAAAACGCTTTGTGATAATCGATTAACACTTATGATAATTGATTATCACAATTGAGTTGAAGTTTTCATAAATGGTTCTGGAATAATTGATTATCTTAGATGATAATCAATTGTCATTGAGAAAAAGTGATCTAGAAAAAGCTTATGGAATAATTGATAATCCTAAGTGATAATCAATTATCATTGGCAATTGTAAACTTGATTTTTCAAATTCTTAATCTAATTTTCGAAATTCTATATTTTACCTTTCTGAAAAATAACCTTTTTGTGAATCAGAAGTTTAGTGCTAAGCTTGCAAAGAAACTTTTCATGTTTGAAAAAGGGTTTTGAAAAACCTAGTGTGAGTAGAGTGATAACTTTTGCCAAGTAAGTTCTTGGTATTGAGTGTTGTTGTTGCTGCTAGGAAAGTTGTTATTCATTTGTGTGATTCAAAGGAAGTGTTATTATCTCTTGTGTCTTCAAGAGAGATGTTTTTTAAACCCTAAAATTTCTTATCTACCATTGTGTTTGTGGTTTATTTTAATAAGTTAATCTCGCTTTTGAGAGATTAACAACTAGACGTACAAACTTTTGATATGAACCAATATAAATACACTATGTCAATCTTCTTTTTCCTTACTCTACTTTATTCTCTATATTTACACTAAAGGAAACAATTTTTAATTGAAATGTTAAATTTTGGAAAAAAATTTAAAGTATTAATTTTTATTAATCAAACCAGTTCACCCCTCTTGGTTTTGTCCACACGTGAACATTCCGCTATGCGATTCTAACATCTTGTTCCGGTGGTCGTCACTCTCACTCTTGCAGCTCTCTCATTGGGTAAGTGGGTGTTTTCCTATCATTTAGGGGTTTCTTCAAGCCTATTAAGATCAATGCAGGTGTAATAATGTGTTTACTATGTTTGTTATTCCGACCCCAAAGTCCCAAACCTCCTTGGCGAAGAAGTACGTGATGAGAGTGGTATTGGAGGAGAAGAAAGGGACGGTGAGAACTCAAACCTCACAGAGTGAACGAAGAGGTGGAGCAAGCAGAGTAAGAAGTGAATACCAGCGACAGGAAGGAGTTGATGGAAAGTTTGAGATCGTGCACCATTGTTAAGGGTTTGAAGGTAACGAGCAATGATGGAATTAAGGTTTCATGGAGAATTTGGGAATCAAATGAGAGTGGATCTGAATATGATGTGATGATGGAATGAAGAAAAGGCATACGAAATCTCTATGATGGTTGTTCTAGAACCCAAAATTTTGGGGGAGCCAAAATCATACACTAAAAATTTATAGTTTTGAAGTTGTATTTGACATGGACCCCATTTCAAATAAACTCTTTTAATTTTATTTCTTTTACTCTTTGGATAATACCATATTTGAGGATATTTCAAACTCATCACCTATAATTCTTTGAACCTTTTTTAAAGGGCTTCTCTAATTGAACAATTAGATTATTAGTATCATGCTTCAAAATATATAAAGAAGTTGAATTGTCTTGTTTTGATCTTCATGGGTAGCTTCCCTTTAATCATTTAAAAAAATAAATCTATTCTTTAATTCTTTGTCAATATACATATTTTTTTAAGTTTAATTAAAAATTAATTCATCATAATCTAATCGAAAGTTCAAAGACGTAATAACTAAAAAAAATTCTATGATAATCAAGTTACAATTAAAATCTGATTATGAAAAAATATATATTACACTATTTTTTTCTTCTATATTCATAAAAATTGAATATACAAAGACTTATGATTAAAAAATAATAGTAACTATTAAACTAATATTTTATTATTAAGTGAGACAAGAGAGAGTTTCATTTTTTTTCTTCAAGAATAGAAGAGTGAACATACAAAAAATGAAAACAAAGATAGTGAGTTTGTGTCTAACTTTCTTTGTTTCTTCAAAAATAAAAAGAAAATAGAAAATATATGAGAGTGAAAAATAAGTACAATATCTAAAAAATTAAAATAAACAATAAAAATTAAAATAAAAACACATCCTAAAACATATTTTATTATTTATTAACAATATTTATAAAAAAAATAATTAATTTAATTTTCATCAATTTCTAATATATATTATATATAATTTAAAAATTAAAAAAAAACTTTAAAAATATCTAATATATAAATTTAATAAATTTTAAAATAATTTGGAAACCATTGTTCTTCCTTAAAAGGTCCACCACTGCTGTAACCACCGCAACAAGTTTTTATGTCGACGGTAGTTGGTTCGACATAAATATATATATTTTTTAACTAGTTTGAAAAGACTCGTTGCAATGATATTTATTCATAGTAAAATTTTTAAAACATGTCCATTCTCCTAATTTTGGTGTAAAATTAACCATTTTATGGAAAAAAGTTAAACCCTTAAAAGAACCCCAATCACGGATCTTGCAATTATGTTAGACTTGAATATTTGTCGGTAAAGGTTTGGCTTAAAACAAGCCAACCATGGAAATAAAATAACTGGTTATGAGAAAAATTAACTACCCGTCTTTAACTTATTCTAAATTCTTATTAATATTATTAAACGACTATGTATTATTAAGTTTCACAAGGAAGAAAAATAAAAAAGAGACGTGAAAGAAATTTATTTTAAATTAAAATGAGTTTATGTATAAGTTAAAAGTAAAATGTGTAAAAATTATTCAAAGCCACTTACAAACACAAATTAATTTTAGTTTGTGAAAAAAAAATGCTTTGATTTTTTTCTTATTCTTGTAAGATTTTTTTTTTCAAAACAATCAGTAAGTAAATAATTTATTAAATATTCAATTTTATGTTTTTTGAGAATATATATATATATATATATATATATATATATATATATAATATATATCTATATATGTTTTTTATTTAATAAAAATATTTATTTTTATAATATATATAATTTTTTATTTTTTT
>Ga0099822_1001413_pt1 | contig 27828 bp, 7 predicted proteins | sample CowpeawhiteBW_FD_76839 | JGI IMG/M metagenome (GOLD analysis project Ga0099822, IMG submission 76839) | Root nodule microbial communities of legume samples collected from California USA - Cow pea white BW | ecosystem: Host-associated > Plants > Roots > Nodule | place: USA: California | collected... | reverse complement strand
CATTATACTAATGATTCAATTGTTCAGTTACATAAGTTATTTTTTGAAAACATTATACTAATGATTCAATCAAAATCAAATAACCATATTACTTTGGCCCCTCCAACATTCTTGATCAAGATCTGCCACTGCTGTTGGGTGTCTGTTTTGGTTTGCTAGCATCTATCCAGGTAAGGGAAGCTATGGTTTTTCACGTTTTTAAAATATCTGCTCATTTTTAGTTCTGTTTCATGTTTAAAATGCTTACTTGTTGTGGTTGTTTGGAAATGTTGAGATGTTGCTTTGTATTGCTTGAATCTGATTTGCATGCGTGAACAGTAGAGAAAATTGGTATTTTCGCCCAAGCAAGCAAGTCTCGCCTAGGCCAGAGTAGCAGGAATTCCCTCCTGGTTTTGACCCGAGTTGTCGCTCTAGCGATGAACTCCAATTTTGAGCGAGAGTAATCTAACTCAGGCGAGGAGGTCTCACTTATGCGAGAATTCGCAGGAACCTTGCAGTGCTCACTATTTGAGCTCTTGCTCAGGCGAGAACTCTCTGTCGCTCGAGCGAGATAGGTGCTGGAGCGTGTTTAATTAATTTCTCTCTATTATTTGTTGGTTGTCTTATTCCTTAATGGTATGATGCTTTGTATGTTGCATGTGATATAATGAGACTGAAATTGACGTGATTGGTATGAAATTATTTATGAATTGGTTGGTTGGTGATGCATTGGCATGAGGTTGTAATGCTTGAGGTAACATGTGGATTTGATGTGAGATCATGATTATGGTATGAGATAGACGTAATTTCATGAGTCTCGTGGGGAGATTTCATAGTGGTGTTGTAGTGTATAAAATCAGATAAGGATTCAAGCAAGGTTGCATCCTAAAGCTCTAAAGAATCAGTCAGTCTCACATAGAGCAGACTGATTCAAGTGATGAGAGTAGCAGGAGGTCTTAGATTATCATTATCATGGACTAACCTTGTACGCGGTAGGGTGAAACCCATTGGTAATGACATGTTCAAAATTTCTTTTTACTCTAGCTTACCATTTTCTCTTTGTGTTTGTGTTCTTTGTTTGACTTTTCCTTTTTGCAATGATCACAAATTATTTGGTGTAAGCAGATGTGGAAATCCTTGGTGGTCATGAGGATGATGGACATGCTGCAGTTTAGTTAGGCGCTTGGGTCTTGTTTTAAGTTGAGCTCCTTTTGAAGAACCTTTCTTTTAAATTTGTAGTTTAGTTGCTTTGTGAGCAACCTTTTAGCAAACTGTCATGCTTGTTGTTTATGTTTTTGGGGCATTATTATGTGTCAGTGACTTTCTTTTTAATATATCTTGGATGAGTGTAATGATTTAGTACATATATACTTCATTGTCGTATGTTCTATTTATGTTATATTTATATAATGTTGTATTTAATAGATTTAAATGGGATGTCATGTTATTAAGTTAAATTTAATTAAAAATAATTTTATATTAGATTAGATTAAATTTAATTTAATTTAAAATTTAATTTATATTTAATTTAATTTATATTTATATTTATATTTATGTGTATAAGTTATATTTAGTCATGTCATTGGTTAAAATGTTAAAAATTGTTTTGTTTTTTGGGAATGTAAAATATTTTAGACGGGAGTTAAAAAAAATCCCTCATCATGGTGATATTCATTTAAGAACATTCTTTAACAAACATAGTTCACATGACTAAATTTCTGATCAATTACATAGAACAAAATTATCCTTCAATCATGTTATACCATTTTTTTTTTTTAAGTTTTATCATTCATAGAATTTTATAGTGTGTTTGGATAAAATAATTTAAGAAAATAATTCATTTTTTTGGTGAATTTAAAAATTATTGGAGTAAAATATATGTCTGAATGAAAAAATGAAAAGAAAAATTTAATTTAGAAATTTATAAAATATATTTCAAATAAATAAAGTAATAAAATATGAAATTTATTCAAGAATTAAAATTTTACAACTGGTTACTTTCCTTTATATACACCTATATTGAAAAAAAAATTGCTAAATATTATTTGAATATTTAAATTTGACTAATATTTTTTATTTAATTGTAAAATTTTATTTTTATAATAAAATTTATATTAAAAGAAAAAATTCAATTACTTTATTAAAATCTATGTATATATATACATAAGATATATAATTATTTTATTCAAACAAATATAAAAAAAAAAAAAACAATTATCTAACAATTCAAATATCATGCTTTTTAATTTTTTATAATCATCAAAATTTCTTATCCAAACAAAAAATATTAACTATTAAAAGTTACATTTTAACTAAATTCAAACTCGTGCTATGGGTGGTTGAGCCTGAAAAATACCATTTTCCAACAACTCTTTATTATTTGATGAACTTTACAATAAATTCTTAAGCAAAAACAAAAGGAGACGTAAATTTGACAGAACATGGCACCAACAACTTCACCAAAACAATATTTTAAGGAACAAGGTACTATTTTCCTTTTACTCTTAGGTCAAAGCACAAAAAGGTGTCACAACAATTTTTGACTCATAAGTAAGAAGCCAAACCTGGTTGACTTAAGAAATTTTGTTTATTATGTGTGAAGTGTGCTAAACTTGACCTCTGAGACTGAAATTATTGTTGGACCCAATGTGTTTGTGAAGTCTATGGAGTGTGGGTTGGGTTAAATATATGCATAGTCTTCTTCGAAGATGACAAAATAATAAGGGCCCAATAATATTCACTAAATTGTTTTCTGAGTCATCGTGATTCACCCCAATCTTTTCATTAGTCCTTTGTCCCTCCTATAATTGCTCTAATAACCTTGCTTGTTCACACACCACATCAATACTTCGTCTTACATTTTCGTTAATCACATTATTATTTAGCTAATATATATAGATATTACAAATCGCACAATAAAAAAATAATATCTTTTTAATAAAGTTGACTCATAAATAAGAATATAAAATATAAATCAAAAAAGCACATAATATTTTAACATAGTTTCACACCGTAAAACCTGAATCCATGAATATTTAACCAGAGTATTATTATTCAACATGCAATCTTTTGATAAAAACTTCAAATTTATCGTGCAACTTTTCTAACAAAAGTTGTAAATCATCTCGTATAATTTTTTTAACAAAAATCTCAAACTCTTTTGAGATATACACGTACATCTAAGAATCACAAGAATATTCGTACATGCAAATGTCTGTAAATAAAATTCATGACAGATAATTAATATCAACAGATATTTTTTACTTGCAGGTAATGGGTAACGAGTATTTAATTACCTATTTATAAACGGATAGGATGCATGTATCATATTATCTGTATTCACATATATTCGTTACACGCAAAAAAATAAAATTAAAAATTAAAAATATATTTTATTTAAATAAATTTAATTAAAATTAAAATTCATTTATATTTTATTAGATTAAATTAAAATTTAATTTATATTTTTTTAATTTTATTTAAATATTATTTTATAAAATTATAAAATATCTTTTTTTAAATATTCGTGAATATCCACGGGTTCTGCAGATTTTAAAATACCCACATATTTTTTAAGCGTATATCTAACGGATAAACGAGCGGGTAGTGTATGAATTTTCTTTGATGCAGATCGAGTTACGGATAAACACTATTTGTGTCCGACCCGACTCGTTGTCATCCTAATACACCCAAAAGACTTATTAAACAAGGGTCATACCTATAATCAATAATATATATAATTTTCATGACAAAAACTACAAATTTTCTTTTCTATTTTTTGAGTGAGAATTATAAATTATTTAATGACATACACCTACCTAGTGTTTTATATATCTAAAAGATTTATTGAGTTACGTTGTCAACTTTCACAATAACTCTTCACTTTTATAGTATCCTTCTACTATTCTTCTACTAGTTTCTTCTTTATTTTGTTTGAAGTGAGGCTTTGGATCCCCACTCTATATCTTATAAATCTATTATTTGTAAAACGAAAAGGACTAAACTTTTTTTAGCTAAATGACCCTTTTGTACTACTCTTGTCTTTGATGCAATGAAATGTGGTTCATATCCCTGCCATCATTTCAGAAGTTGTGGTGAAGTTAGCATGAGACAAATTCATGTGCAGGGTTGGTAAGGGTAAAGTATATAAGGAAAGTTGCATCTAGACGAATGAGAGAAAAGAGAAAAGAAACAAAAATATTGGGATGGACCATAGCTTTTAATTTCAGCTCACTTCTATAATCTTCACATTGTTTTTGACTCAAAGGGTCAATGTTGTCACTTAATGATGTCATGTTTCGGAACTTTAAATCACAAATTCTAATGTTGTAGCTCAATATTGACTACAACATTTTTTAATGTTCTTCGTGTTCACCTAGGGTTCTAGGATTTGGATAGGATTGAAAACTTGAATGAGAAGATAAAGTGCGTGTAGGTTTGGTGTTTGTAGTGTTGGATTTATGTTTTCAATATGAAAATTCAAATTATTTGAGGTTGTTTTAGCTTGTAGATTATGAATTCATGTTTAACGTTATTCTAATTATACACAAACAACATAATTAGTTTAGACGAAAGATTTAAGTTATACTTATGGAAAATTAACACTTTTTTCTCTCTCTTTATTTGGTGTATTAAATTTTGTTATTATATGAACTCAAAATTTTGTACAATATATTAATTCCCAAAATGGAATGTTCCTTACTCATTCTTTCGGAATTAGGATTACCAAACTTTGACACTGAGTGACATGTGCTTGCAAGAAAGAAAAAACGGGGTTTGGTCTTTGGTTGTTCAGTCAGAAATTTTTTTCAAGTGTTGAAAGTTTAACACATGTTTATTAAAATAATGAACAAGTGACAAGCTTTTTGAGACAACAAAAAAAGAAAAAAAAAAGAGTTTGAACTTTTTCTGTGGTGATTGGAGTGTTTTTCTAAACGTTGAAAGTTTAAGACGTTTTTCTATTAAAAAAAAATACAAAAAAGTAACAATCTTCTTTTGAACAAGAAGAGATGTCAAAGTAATTTGGATGTAGTTAATGGGGAAATTTCAAAGACAGAGACTAAATTCAAAGTCGGAGAAAATCAACAAAGTAAAAGACAACATTTGAATATTCTTTCAAAAACTGAATATAATTTTCTATGCACTAATTGGTCGATACAAACACTAGTGGAGTGAAGTTTAGGATGTATTTGGATTAATTTCTTCATAGATATTTTTTTATAAAAAAAATAATAATGAAAACGTGAAACAAACTTTTAAAGTTAAACTTGGTTTATAAGATAACTTATTAAAATTATTTTATATGATTTTTAAATTTTTAATTCTAAATGTATATTTAGGAGGAGAAATGGTTTAACTAAAATTATTTATCAATATCCACCACTTATCAAATTCATTTTTGTGTGGATTTAACTTTTTTATGAAGAAAAGGAAGTTAAAAGCTTAAACTTGAGTAAACAAGTCTTAATAGATAAGGGAAGTTAGTTATGTATTTTATATTATTTATAACAATTAATTACAATTTTTTATTCATAATAATAATAACTTTAGTAATCAATAATTTTTTATTTTGTAAATTGATATTTAAAGTAATTATTACAATGACTAACTATTTTTGTCACTAAAATGAATTATTAATGAAATATTTTTTTAATGTTATTAAACAAACTAACTAATTATGGATACGTAATATAATTTAGTATAGTGAGAAAAATTCTTCTTCTTTTTTTCTTTAAGATTTATACAAGAATAATGTGAACATCGTGTGAATGCTTATTTATTTTATATTGATTAATAGTAATGTAACTCTAAGTGAGACGTCACATTATAAGTTAATTTTAATTAAATAAAAAAACTTATTTTATTAATATTTCTTCTTCTTTTCAAATAATGTTTTCAGAAAAGTTTATACCATAATACAATCCACTTCAGTTTCATTGTATTTCAGCACCTTGCAGGTGCAAGATGAACAAGGAGACCTACTTGTTGTGTTTTGGTATAGACAAAACTTGCAAAGGGTATAGGAAGGTATTAAGGTTATAACTTCAATTTTTGTAAGCAACCACATATGTATTTCTATTGTTCCCTCCAGCTAAATTACCGTGTATAAGCTGTTATTTGTGCTACTATTTGTAATTTTTATTCAAGGACTAAAGAACCAAATGAAGTTCTATGAACTATTATTTGAGAAAAAATTTGAGGACAGAAATTTCATGGATATAAACAATAACTTTTGTCTATGTTCAAAGTTTCACATCTACTACAGATAAAACAAATTTATAATATATAAGTGGGGTACAAACTTCATCTTATTACCCAATTTTATAAATTAAACTTAAACTTCATTCGTCTCGGTACAACATATTCTTAGTCCTTATACAGTTTATATTTTTTGAAAAAATGTTAACTCGACATTTAAAGACACTTAAAGACTTAAAGATAAGGTTAAATTATTATTTTGTTCCCTCTATTTGTTATCAAATTTTAGTTTGGTCCTCAAGTTTTTCGTTGTCTCAATTTGGTTCCCATTTTCTTAAAAATGACTCAATTTGGTTCTCACCGTTAACTTTGACCAGATGGTGTTAAAGTCAACGCCACGTGTCAATTTCTGGTTTTTTTAAATTTTTATAATTTTTTTAAAATTTTTAATTTTTTTTTATAATTTTTTTAATTTTTACACGTGTCACTTCACAATTGTGCCACGTGTCAAAAATTAACAATTTTGACATGTGGCACAACTATGAAGTGACACATGTAAAAAGTTAAAAAATTTTGAAAAAAAATAAAAAAAAAATTCAAAAATTCAAAAAAACAAGAATTTGACACGTGGCGTTGACTTTAATACCGTCTGGTCAAAGTTAACGGTGAGGACCAAATTGAGTCATTCTTAAGAAAATGAAGACCAAATTGAGACAAAAAAAACTTGAAGACCAAAGTAAAATTTCATGACAAATAGAGGAACTAAAAGAGTAATTTAACCTAAAAATAAATAAGAAGGTAATTACCGGTGAAAATTTTGTCTCTCTCTTCTTCTTTTTTTTTTCATACTGTTTACGCCAAATTTAGAAAAAAAGAATGACTAAAAAAATGTGCTAACACTTTTTTAAATAATTGAAACTCATTTATTTTTAAATGATAAGGACTTGATGTAAAATTTGACATTTACGTCATTAACGTACAATACGATATAAATGTTGATATTTATATCCGACTCTAGATGATTTCAAATAAAATTAAAATTTTCTAATTTTTGCAAATGCACTGCTAGGAAAATAAAAGTGCTGAAAATCTAAAGACTGGAGAGAGGGAATTTTTACTTATGTTTCTACTTTTACAAAGGAAAAATTACTAGTGTACACATTCATTTTCTCATTTATATATCAACTTGAGTGTAAGAGTGTTTCTACATATTTTATTGTCTACTGTTCAATTGAAAAACACGACAATCTTACGAAAATCACTTCATTTTGTAATGGATTCACACCTCATATCGAAAAATTTTCTCACCATTTATCTTGGACAAAAAGAAATAATTCTTCAATATTGACTTTAATCATAAAACACTAATTTTCTTCATGAAGTATCGGCCTTTAATTACTACCTACACCTCCATAATGTTTAACATGACCACTCTACTTTGGATTATCAATTTTGCGAATATTTTTGGAACAAGGTTTTTGAAACAAAGTTGAATAAGGTTTCCAAAACATATGATATGTTGTTGATGGGTTATCCAATCTAGAAGATGATTTTAGAACGACCTATTTGGAAGACTACATAGACATCCACCTCTTTATAATGTAAAAAAAAAAATAAAAATTAGGGTACAGAAAGAAATGGCCGAATTAAAAATTGCAACATTGAAGGATTCAAAATAGCTTTTGCTTTATGCATTTCCAACATTACTAAACGGACCTCCATATTAAAAGTGTTCTTCATTGCTCACCATTGTTTTCGTTACCATTATTGTCGTCACAGCCATCATTGCCACATAGGGAAAACAATTGCAGAAAAAGAAGAAGAGATAAAATGTGCTACGAAAGAAATTCTTTATAAAACATATTACATATGTTTCAAAAAACTTATTTTACAATACATTTCATTTCTTCCAAAAAGTTTGTTCTCGAGAAAATCATTCCATAAGGTATTATATACATTCCGAAAAGCTTGAAAATTCAACCTTATAAAGCTTGTTTCATAAAGCATTCCAAAAGTTTCGTTATAGAAATCTTATTCCAGAATTCTTGTTTCAGAAATCATATTTCAGATATTTTAAAAATCTTGTTATAAAAATTTTCGATAACAGATGATCCAAAAATAAAGGTGTCAAAGACAACTCGTAGTCAGGTTGACTGACCATGAGTTGAGTCAATAAATGATTAGTTCAATTTGACTCACTTTTTTATAAGTTAGAAACTTTGCAATTCGGCTCGACCCACCATGGATTAATGGATTAGTGGGTTAGTGGATTGACTTACTTAAAAATGTCTTTTATATATATATATATATTACATTACAATGAAAGTGAATTGACTTGATTTATTTTTTATAATAGTGAAATTAAAATATTCACCTAATTCTCGAAAAATAATTATAAAGATAGCAGTGAAAGATTAAAATATCAATGCATATAATTTGGTAAACAAATAAATTAAACATTCAAACTATTCAAAGATTTTTTAACAACATTCTAATATTTAAAATTATCAAATTGTGAACCTATATAATTAGAAGTAGTAAATAATTATAATAAAAAAATTGTAAAAAATAAAAATTAATAGTGTTCTTGTTGGTGGGTTGTGAGTCAATCTATCTTCAACCTGACTTGAATCCATCTAACCCATGGGCAATGGCGGACCTTGCTTGGGACAAAGGCGAGTCATGGCTCTCCCAAGCTTTTAATTATATATATATATATATATATATATATATATATTTAAAATTTATATTATTTTTATTACGTTATATATATATATATATATATTATATTTTTATTGTTTAAAAAGTAAAATAAAAATTAATATGATGGATTAATAACTGGATTAAAGAGATTAGGGTTTTATATCTGGTTATAAGGTTTATCCACATGTCATAAAAAAAGTATGAAATAAAAGAAAAACAGATTAGAAAAAAAATTTTGGAGAACAGAGAGAACAAATATTTTCTCAAATTAGTATAACCCAGCATTATAAAATGTTGCTATTTTGTATTTTCAACTGCATACAATGAATTAGTTGAATACTCTTGAATTGAAATAAAAATTAGAATACTTATTTATGTGAATTCAAAAAATTAAGAAAATTAAAAATTGAAAAGTTTGAATTGCATGATTTAAATAAAAAAAATTAATTAAAAAAATTATATATAAAACATCTAATTTGACACCCCTAGATATTTTCACCAAGTTCCGCCACTGCCCATGGGTTAAGTGAGCCGGATTTAGTTCAACTCACTTTTGAAAAAAAAATTATCAATCAAACCTGACTTGAACCCGTGGTGAGCCAAGTTAGTTTAGAGGTTGTAACCAATGTTGAAATCCATATTCGTAAGTTGCTTTAAAAAGAATAAAATAGTTATGGGGTGAAAAAATATTTATGGGGTAAAGAAAATAAAAGCTTTCAAAATATCAAGTTAAGTTTTCATTTATAAGAAATAATAAGTATTATTGTTGTCTGTGATGGAACTTGAACAAAAATTATAGGGGTGTCAAATTAGATTTTTTATATATGAATTATTTTTTCTAATTAAATAAAAATACTCTTCATTTCTTCTGTTTAAACCATCTGCATTTTCCAATTTATAATATTTCTAATTCATTGAATTAAGATAATAGGAAATTTTAATCTCTACTCTAATTCAAGGCTATTCAACTAATTCATTTTGTGCAGCATGATTCATACTACAACCCAAGCTACATTCATAAAATTTTACAAATTTTACCATATACAACCGAAAACAAAAAAATTCTAAATTTCATAATTTAGGTTATAATAATTTCGGAATAAATATAAATAGAGTTCGTGTCAATTTTATTAAAGAACCCCACAATCATAATTATGCATACTAATTTGGAAAAAAATCTTAATTTGAGAGAAATATCATAATAGTAGAATCATAAATACATAAATCATAATAAGATACTAACATCGATTCACGAGAGATTTGGTACATCTTTAATCTTTTATTTTCTAATCTATCTCTTTACCTTTCTTTTTACTCTCATTCTTCCTTAATGATTTATTGTAATAGAACCTTGCAAATAGTGACAAAACCCTACTATCTTTTATTAACCGATGTTCATCAAATTGATTTTTATTTTATTTTTTAAACAAAAAATTTATATATATATATATATATATATATATATATATATATATATATATATATATATAATAGGTGATACCATAAATTTTTTTATTAAATTTAATATAAATAAAATAATAATAAGTAAATAAAATTTAAAAAAATATATATAATATATAAAAAAATAAAATTTAAAACTTTGGAGGAGCCATAACTCCCTCGATCATAACAATGGTCTAACATTGATGGTTGTATATTTGTATTACTAATTAATAATGATTATTCTCCTTCAGTCTTATTTATTTTAGATGCAAATGCAATATTTAGTATATTTTTCATAAGGATCTTATATCTAAAGAAGAAAATTAAAAATATTGAAAATTTATGGTTAATGAAGTTATAGGACAACCATATTAACCAGGATTAATTCTTTTTAAAGATAAATGAAATTCATTCTTGTTAAAAAAAAACTTTAAAATAATGAACGTAGTTCTTTTATTAACCTGATTATGTTAATTTTTTTTATATGCCAATCATATTTATTAATTGATTTTGTAATGAAAATATATCAAACTGTATAAATAACTTAAATGATAGTATAAAATGTATTTGATACATCAAAATAATGTGAGAACATGTAAAATCATGTAAACATCTTAAATGTTATCATAAAATACATTTGCATTTAATGTGTCAAAAAAATTTAACATAATTAAATTAAAATAACTTTATTTATTATTTTCTAAATTTAAGATCAAAATATAAAGTTTGGAAGAATTTAAATTTCACGTCAAACTAAACTTATATTTAACCTAATTAGTTATGATACATGATGTTTCATTTTAATATTGTAAATGTAAAAGAATAATTAAAAAGAGTGATTATTACATGGGATTAACTAAGTTTTCTTACCAGAGATTAGTTATCGTGAAAGTTCCAAATATTTTGGACTAATAATATAGTTAAAAATATTTTAAAAAATATTGTCCCTCCATTCTTATATATAAGACCCTTTTAACCAATTCAAATCAATTAAGAATGTTACTAATTAATTGAAAACAATAATAAATTGGTTGTGCATTGTGGTTTCAAAATCACTCGTACCATATTTAAAGCTATAAAACACTTGAGGCAGAATTTATATTTGTTCTCATATGGAACAGAATTCATCACAAAAATATTAAACTTCGAGGAAAATATGTATGTATGGCTTTGAGACACATAGAAGAAGAAGATCAAATGATGTCATGAACACAGTGAGATAAAAGTTTAACAAGAAAAACAATTTTCATGAGCCACACAACACGAGAAAAACAAAGTTCGTTGAGAACAAAGTTTCGAGGTTTCACAACAAAACTACAAAACTAACAATCCATCTTTATTTCCTACCCATGCTGCAAATTCACATTTTCATGCAAAAACTACACATAGAATGTTACTTTTCCCAATACTGAATCCATTCCCACAGGAAACTGAACGTTTATGACAGATTGGTGTTCCTAAATTCTCTGCTTTTTTTACCGACATTGTTACAAACTCAGGTTCTTCACGTTTCTCTTACATTGCACACATACACACAAGCCTATAAATACCACCACTGAATCCTGTTCAGTGTCATACATTGATAAAACATCATTAGCATAGCAATATGTTGTCTAACATCACAATGGTTATCACTTTCTCTGCAATTTTCATGACATTCCTTCTGTGTTCACCATCAGTGGCTGTAATGCTGTCAAGGTTACCACTACCGTCACCACTCACAGGCCCTGAATCTGTAGCATTTAATCGAAACGGTGAAGGGCCATTTGTTGGTGTTTCAGATGGAAGAATTCTCAAATACATTGGTCCAAGGGGATTCCAGGAATATGGCTACACTTCACCAACCAGGTAAACTTCACACATCGATATTAAAAATTGAACTTTTAATTCTAACTCAATTTTACAACACGAGTTAAAACCTGTCTATAAGATGAGATTTGCAGCTACTTTTGTATATTTGTATACTATAAATCTGTTTTATCTCTAGTAAATATGGAATCTTAGTCTCAATGAACACAGTTAAGTATTGTAATTTGTAACACTAACTCTGACATTATGTGAAGATCATCCTATGTTTTTGATGTTGGTTTGGTGGTCGAATTCAGGAACAAGACATTGTGTGATGGGCTTGCTGATTTCTCAGAACTCCAAGCAGAATGTGGAAGACCTTTAGGATTACGTTTCAACCATCAAACAAACGACCTATACGCAGCAGATGCTTATTTTGGGCTTGTGAAGATTGGACCCAAAGGAGGAGCACCCATTCAAATTTTCAAATCTCTTCGACCACAGGAGAATCATGGCAACTTTACTTTTGAGTTTCTCGATGGAATTGACATTGATGTGGACACCGGAATCATTTATCTAACCCAAGCTAGTGCTAACTTCCGATTCAGGTAAATTAAGGAGCCACTTTTCCTTCTTTTTTTTAATCACAAATGTTAAAATCGTTAATATTTTGTTAACAAAAGTGAGATTTTTTCTTTCAGGGATGCTAGGGCACTAGAAAACAGTAGAGATCAATCTGGGACGTTATTCTCAGTAGACCCAAAAACGAATGAAACAAGAGTTTTGATTAGGGGTCTTGCTCTGGCAGCTGGGGTTGCAGTGAGCAGAGATGGAGCATTTGTTCTTGTGAGTGAATATCTGGCAAATAGGATCCGAAGGTTTTGGCTGAAAGGACCAAGAGCAAATTCTTCTGAACTATTCTTGCAACTGAGAGGAAGACCAGACAACATTAGGAGGAACTCAAGGGGTGAATTCTGGGTTGCAGTGAATGATGTTTTAGGGCCAAATCCACCTTCAAGGCCTGTTATTATACCTAGAGGACTCCGAATAGAACAGAACGGTGTAGTTTCACGGATTGTGTCTCTTGTTGGAGAGTTAGGAAGTGAGAGCGTGAGTGAGGTTCATGAACATAATGGGACACTCTATTCTGGCTCCTTGCATGCTCCTTATGTTTCCGTTTCTACTATCTTTTAGTTTTTCTGTGGGAACTTTCATCCACACCAATAAATAAAAATTATCCAACCCTACTTTCTGTTTTACTCTTTATTTTTTTTTTATATATATATTCTTTTCATGTTTTCATTAACTAATAATGGCTTTGTGAATACGCATAGGGATGCATGGGTGAAATAATAAATGTTTCTTAAAGGAAAAATTATACAAATAATACAAAAATTAAATATAAATATTGGCATAACTTTTATTTAGTATGGTGTTTTTTTAATATTCAACTTTATGGATATTTTGATAACTATATAATAATATAATGTCTTAAAAACGAAGCGAAATGACTCAAATTTAAATATATAATATTTGTTCATCTTGTGTATGCTTATAAAGAGTGGTGTATTTATACATTTTTATCTAACTAAACATAGTTTATTAAATATATAAAATTAAGGATAGAAAATAATTTTTTTCAAATACTTAATAATAATTTTAACAAAATTAACCTTTACACCTTATAAGAGACCTTAACTTTTGCTCTTTATATAGAAGGTGATTGGTTATTACATCCCATCAATTTCCTTGTGTACTCTTGTGAAAAACATTCAAATAAAATACGAAAAGAATTATTTCCCGAAAGGTTTTCCGAAAAATATTTCATATGTTCCAAAAAGCTTTTTTCGTAACACATTTCATATAGGGTTATTTTGGAAAATTCTTTCCGAAAGTTATTATATAGATTCTGGAGCCCCTTTTACAAATAATTTTCAAAATGGATAGGATGGAAAAACTTGATAGGGGTGCAAAAAGCAATTACCTATCTACAATTACAAAATTACAATGTGCAAAAGATAAAAGAGAAAGAAAAGGGATTTCTTCTACATCTCCAAAATTTTCAAATATTCCAAAAATACCTTTTGACATTTGAACGAAGCCACTAGATCACATTCCCAAAATTATTTATGGAAGTTGACTTCCGATAAAGAATACTTCCAAAAATCAAAATATATAATCGGAAGTCAACTTCTGAAAATCAAAATATAACCAGAAGTCAACTTTCGGAAGTCAAAATATATAACCGGAAGTCGACTTCCGGAAGTCAAAATATATAATCGGAAGTCAACTTTCGAAAGTCAAAATATATTACCGGAAGTCGACTTCCGGAAGTCAAAATATATCACAGAAGTCAACTTCTGGAAGTCAAAATATATCAGCAGAAGTCGACTTCCGAAAGTCAAAATATCAACTTCCGGAAGTCAAAAACAAAAAATATTTTTTATTTTTGTTTTTTTATTTAAAGTTTAATAATATTTTTGTTTTATTTTTTTATTTTTATATTTATGTTTCAGTACATTAAATAAAAATAAAATTATATACATATATATTAATATTTTATTTTATTTTTCAAATATATATTAAGAAGTATGAAAACATAAAAAATAAATAAAATTAAGAAAATATTTAAAATTTAGAAAACATAAACTTTAAATAAAATTTAAAATAATTAAAACAAAATTAATATTTTTTTAATATAAAGTTTAAGTATTTTAATATATATTTAAAAAGTAAAATTATATATATATATATATATATATTATTAAAAATAATTAAACCAAAATATAAAAATTAAAAATAATATTTTCACTTCGAAGCCGAATTCCGAAAATAATTTTAAGATGTGATGTTCGTAGTTTTAATTAAATGGTCAAAAAAGATATTTTTGGGATTTAAAATTTTGTTTGAGGTGTAGAAGAAATTTTAGAGGTACAGGAAGAAAGACCCAAAGAAAAAGACTGCGCAAAAGCAAGCCCAGGAGGAGACTGGGCTGACCCAAACCTGAATTGAGTAAATAAACCCTAGGTTTAAGGGTTCTTTCATCATTTTCCAATTGAGAGCGCAGAGAAAGACTGAGAGAGAGAGATGGGTAGCGACAGCGAGGCAGAGAGATCGGCGGTGAAAGAGAAGAAGAAGACACAGTCTTTAGCTCCCATCGCTAAACCCCTTGCCGGCAAGAAGCTTTGCAAGCGTACCCTAAAACTTGTTCGCAGAGGTAACTTTTCTTTTCTTCCATTTTCATTCATTCATTCTTCTTCTTCCTTTTAATATTCTCTTCTTTCAGCCGCCGAACACAAATGCTTAAAGAGAGGAGTCAAGGAGGTCGTTAAAAGCATTCGGAGAGGTCATAAAGGGTATGTTTTTACCTCCGCTGTTTACCCTAATTTTCACTCTTCCAAAACTGCTTACCCTAATTTTCTGCCTTTTGTTTCATCGTTTCAGATTCTGTGTTATCGCTGGCAACATTTCACCGATTGATGTTATCACCCATGTTCCCGTTCTCTGTGAAGAGTCTGACATTCCATACATTTATGTCAATTCTAAAGAAGTATGTTATTGCTGCTTTTTACATTTTCTTATGCAGGAACATTCTTTGCATGTATGTTTATGTATGCTTTGATACTAATCTATCTCATTATTCATAATGAATTAAACCAACTGCACTGGTCATTTTTTTTTGAAGAATATAATTAGAATAAGTAAAGATTTATATTATCTCTATCTTTTATTTTTAAATTACTTTTCAGTTTGAAAATATTAATCCTATATGAAGAATTGCATTATAAGAAGAAACTGTTTTACCAAATTTATGAACTAAGTTTCTTTTTAGTTGGCCATGCCTGTTTTATTTTTTACTTGAAGTTTTAATTCACTTATCTCTGCTTATAGTACTGAGTTTACGATTTTTTTCTGCTATCTACACATTTTATTTTTCTAAAGCATGTCATATTTTCTCTTTAAGTTTGTAAGAGTAGGATAAGTATCGATATTGTTCTAATATTGTTGATTTCTTTTCTTATGTGTTGGTGGAACTCTTATTATCCCAGATTCATTTAACTTTTGTTGTTTATATCGTTTTCCAGGACCTTGCTGGTGCAGGAGCAACAAAGAGGCCTACTTGCTGTGTTTTGGTGCAGACGAAACCTGCAAAGGGTGAATTAGAGCAAGCAGAACAAGAGAAACTAAAGTCTGACTACGATCAAGTTGTGGCGGAAGTTAAGGAGCTTGCAGCTTCACTTTTTTGAAACAACCACACATGTATCTGTATTCTTTGTTCTAGATGGATTCGCATGTCGTGGTAGTGTATCATACATTGAATTGAAGTATGAGTTTAATTGTTTTCCTATCTTGCTTATCAGTTTCTTATCATATAGTTTGCCACTACCCTGATCATTTCACTGGGTTCATCCTTTTGCCTCGTGGAAAGGCTGAATTAGTGCTGATTACAATTTAGAATGTTTTAGTTGGTTATAATTTTCTACGATTTATAAAGGGTTTGGATCATGAATCTTAGAAGAGGATGGTTTGCGAAAAAAATGTGTGAAATTGGTTTTTTCATGAACCTTAGAAGAGGGTGTTTTGAATTAGAAGGTCTGGTTTTTACATAAGCCCTCAATACTTAAGTTTGCAGTACTTCTTAAGTTTGTCATTTGATTATAGTGCTTGAAAGGGATGACGACTAATTATACAGTTTTACACTAGTAAATGCATGTTTTTAGCAAATAATTAAAAAATGAGAGAAAATGTGTTTTTACTTAATGTTCTTATCCAAATTGGTTTTGGTTTTATTATCAAAGTACTTGTTAACTTAGGATTTAATTCTTCATCATAATTAATGTGAAGTGATAAGTTAGATTACCTGTGTGTGTTTGGTGGCCTAGTTTCTTTTTTTGTACAAATAAACTATTTTTGTATGTACAAGCAGAATAAAAATTGTGCCTTCAATTACATTAAGGAACACGTACTACTAATGCCATTTATTTGAGCAAAATGATTGGAATTGTTCATAATCCTACTCGAAATTGTTCTTATTTGTCGTTTGTCATGAAAAAGTTATCTCTGTTTGGTGCGTAAACTCATTATTCTTTATCTGCAACCCATGTTATGGTTGTGTAAAAAATAAAAAATAGTTGTGAGATCCTCCGTAGAATCATAAGATGGTTGACATCGTTGCAACATTTAAGCTGTGGTTGATGAACACTCACATTTTAGTGATATTGTGAGTACCCACATAGGGTCGACCTCATTTTTGTGACAACATCGATGTAACTGTACTCAAAAACTTAGTGTTACACTCACACATGAAACATTTTTCACTTTATTATCACTTTGTTCATCAGCAAGTTTAAACAAGGTTGATGTATCTCATGTGCCTTCCAAAGACAAATTGTAAAAATTTTCTAACCAACAATTACGTGTTTTCAAGAATTATAATTGGTGGTTTGTCCTAATAGGTACCTAGTATATTCTAAATAAACAACGATGTGTAGGTCGTAATTGAGTCTATGTCAAGTCAGTAGTTCATTTTGGCCCACTATAAAAATATAGTAAATAAATAAAATTAAAAATATGTAATTTAGATTTTAATTAATATTAGCAAGAAAAAAGTTTTAAATATAATAATTTGGTATATAAATTATAATGCATCTATTTTTCTAATAAAGTAATATAACTTATATTTTTAAAATAAAATTAACATTTAAAAAAAATGAATCAACTCATAAAATCCAACTCCAATTAAGCCCATTAACTGACTGACTAAATAGGTCGAGAAAGAAATATGGTAAAATTCAATTTAGATTACAATATTTCAGTCTAAGCTGATTTTGTCAAAGGAACTTAAAATATTTTGGACTAAAATTTATTAATGATCGAATTTCAATTGAAGAAAAATTGAATTTGTGCAACAAGCAGGACGCAAGAGAATGACAATTGTGAAACACAGTCACAAGATGGAATAAGAAGTGGAAAAATAATTTCATATCTGAGTCAGGGAAACAACAAAATCTTCACAACCTCATTTCAGGAAACTAAATATACAATGTAAGACACATGTACCCTATTCAGAGGAATCTATATGTACATAAAAACTGGCTGCCACAATCAGATAGCAAAGAATAAGCATTAGTCCTTTGAAGTAATTAGCAGTTCCTTCCTGCAAATGCATAATAAATGTCACAATAATCATCAAGACATCGCTAACATGTCCTCCCTAGTACCATACTTTTAATTTTCATTCTTTAGTAAATCTTTGAACACATACCTGCAACATGAAGGCTACAACTATAACAGTAAGAAATAGTGCCGCAGTTTCAAATAGTTGAAAGTTCAAGTCCATAGAATTCCCCATTATCCAGCCAATAACAACACAAAATGGTATCTGCATAATGAAAAGGAAACTGTGATGAAAATGAAATTTCACAGACTGGACATATGTTATGAGGAGGAGTTCAGATTCTATACCGAATTGTTTGGTGCTGGCCTCTGTTGTGCCTTCAAAATACACCGATGTTGATACTTTAAAAAGTTCTTTAATATATTTTAAAATATCAAAATCAATGTCCATCAGTGTATTTTGAAGACACAACAGAGAAACAACACAAAAAACCCAGTAGAGAATCCAAATTCTATGAGGAGGCACTTGTGAATGAAACAACCCCCTTAATGCTGCATCAAGCCATGAATCACTAGATAAAGGAAGAAGCTAAATACATTCAGCTAAGGAAAAATTAGCTATATTTGTGCACATGGTTAAGCCCATTCATACAATATAATATAATACTTACCACAAACATTGATATCTGTGTGGATGAACCTATTGCAACCGCTAAGGAAATGTCCTGCAAGGAATAAAACCAATAAATATGTGTGCACATCTATGTCTGTGAGTAAATGAAAGGAAACTCACAAGTTTATCTTTCATTGCAAACATTATAGCACTGGCATGCTCTGCTGCATTACCCACTAGCGGAAGCAATATGACACTAATAAATGCAATTGGAATTTCCCATGCAGTAGATGCTCCCTGGAAAACAGTTTATCAAATAGAACATTTATTTCCTCCAAATATGAACATACTGAAATTTCATTTAAAATACATTCCCTGTATTTGGGTGAGGAATTCTAAGAGGGTAGATGAAGGAAGAATGACCACTATATCTCAGTTTATTTATAATTCAAAAATAATGACATCTTAAGAAAATCACATTTCTAGTAAATATACAAAAGGACAAGAAAAAAAAGAAAGTGAATGATATCACAGAGATAAGACCAAAGGCAAAGATGAAGGAAGAACAACATCATAGGAGACAACAGAGACAGCTATAATTTGGAAGGCCTAGGTTCTTTCAGCAAAAAGTAGTAGTTAAAAAGGAATCATTTAGGTTGACAATTATTCCATTGCAGGAGATTCTTAAATCTTAAAGGTTGTAAGAGATACGAGGAATCATTTAGAACAAAGGATATCTTCTCTACTCAGTTGTAAGGTGGCATCTCCTTAGAGAAGAAGTTATTTCATGTCCAATTCATTTACATATCTATCAGTTCATTCATTTTGTGATCCTGATTATCACTCTACCCTTGGGAATCTATCAGAAAATCCAGATTAAGTTAACTAGTAGACAAAAAATGTTTAACTTCACAAACATCACATCTTAAATATGACTAAGCATCTGATGCAGATAAATATGAACCATCTAATGTCAAACTAACATTTAAGACTTGGATTATGTGATATGTGTCAGTGACTTGATAGATGGTTATGTAGAAAAAAAAATAATAACTGATAAAATCTAAAACAGCTGACTGCTACTTCACCAAGTATTTTCAAGCTTCCAAGCTTCAATAAGTTAAAAGTAAAAATGTGATATCCACCTCTATAGCGCCAACCAAGTATTCAGACAAGATTGATATCCAAGCAGTCATAACGGAAAGCCATATTATTGATTCCCATTTAGAAATATCTGGTGATTCATCATCATTTGAGTTGTTTCCACTCTGAACCTCTTCCTGAATTCACATCATGTTACCACAGATTGGTGAGCTAAAATGTTATGTCAAGCATTTACAGGAAACAAGATAATAATTTGAATGTCAAGCAGCACAAACAAGCCTTGCTTCATCCTAGTAATGAACATCAAAAGTTATGAGTTGAAAAGAACATATATAGGTTATAACTAAACATGACAAAGTTATGATTACGATTACATATACTCAACAGCAAGCAAATCAATGATATCACTTGGCATACCACATATCCACAAACAAAAGAACGACTGAGGAAACAAAAGGTAAGCTTAGTAAGAATGCCAACCTCGTCCACAGATACATAGAGACTTCTTTGACCTTTTAACTGAAAAAACAGGTATGCAGCATAGGCCACAAGCATGACACAGCTGCTGAATCTTGAAAGGAACAACTCTGACTTCCCAACACGAACCTCGGTGTGTGTGTAGTGTAGAACAGCTGGAAAAAGTATGCCCATGACTGCCATCAACAACAATCCTGAATTCACAGAAGCACTTGCCTACATGCTAAATTGAATCAGCTACAAGTAATGCATAATGAAACTAAGGGATATAAAAAAAAGAAGACAGAAACTAACATGTCTACCTTGTTAAACACTTGTTCTTTCTTATGATTAACAATCCCACCGCATAAGAATGCACATCCAAGCACCAGTAACATATTGGACAAAATTGATCCCAGTAAAGAGAGCTGGACAACCCGTGTCATTCCATTTTTCAGTGCATATATTGAGATGATCAATTCTGTTGCATTTCCAAATGTAGCGTTTAAAAGACCCCCAACTGCAACATACAATACAATAGTATTAGAAATAAACTACCACAAGAACATGACTGATAACAAAAGAAGAATGAAACACTTAGAAAGATACTGCACGTAGATAACTGATTTGGCAATTGGATATTCAAACCATGTAAGGCTGAAGTTAGTAACTGGGTCATTTTTTCAATGAAATATATAGCATATAAAAATGATAGTTAAAGTTTAAGAGATACTTGTCTGAATAATTAACTGGTCAGACAAATACACACATACAAACATTATATTACATTCAGTGGTTGTTCTTTAACTTATTTCAGTGTTTGTTCTAGACTGATTTAACAGAAGACAGATTTAGAAGAATGCTATTATTACTTTACCAGTATCTCCACTGTAAAATGCCAGCTGCCTATACAAGACCAAGAAAAGGGTAACATCAGAAACCAGAAAATGTGAAAACCTTACTCAAAACCTTAAAGAGTACATGTAATATTACTCGGTAGCATAACCTAACCGCTCCGCCAGAGGCATTATACCCAACAAACTCAGAGCAAAGACCCAACCCTGTAGTTCATCTTCACAAATTAATACAAGATATTCAATCAAAAAGTGAAGCAAAATTAAGAATTGTATGAACTCCGACTCACAAGATGAGCAGTCAACTTCTGCACAAGAATTGCAAGAGGCCCAAAAGGCATAAGCAAATTGAGTTTGTTAGAGAAAATCACAACTTGTATGCTCCTATAAACAATACCAGCCAATGTTTCACGATGAACAGTCAGAGATTCTCCAGAATGTGATCCAAGTACCTCCACCAGACTAGATTCTGAGTGGTGAAAATTTATTTCAGAGTCAAAAGGAATTTCATCATCGGACTTGTGCATTGCTCTTCCATTAGGAGTAACCATCTGTGACACAAACAATAGAAATCATCTACATTTCACTACAATCATTGACCGAATTCTGTATCATATCATAGCACTTTCTTCACACCAGTAATTTCCAACATTGCATTTTTTTTACAACTGACAAGCTGATTCTTTACAAAACTTTGAAAGGAAACATTCACTAGCACAAAATGAAAAGACGGAAATACTACAATCAAACATCATTGCACTCGAATTCCAAACAAAAGGTATAATTCACACACTCTGAATAAACACTGTCATATCATAATAGAAGCAGCAAAACTAGCCTATGTAAAACTGCATAAATCATTACATTCACTACAACATAATAAAACAGTCATAAACACCAACAAACTACAGAAAGTCCCATTTGACTTGCCAATTAGGGTAACATAAATTAAAAAAAGTAAAAATAAAAACACTAACCCTTTAAAAATTCAAAAGGAATTGTACAAAGGGTTCACCAAAATGGGAGAAAGATCACACCTTGCAAGTCTCAGACAAGTTATCTGAGAACTCTGATGCACTGCAATGAAGAGATTGAATATTAGGGAAAAATAAAAAATATATATACATATATATAAGTAGCCACGCTATTCAACAAAAATACATAAAATACTAACATTAATAAAGAAGACCGACCCAACAGAGAAAAAACAATCCTTTTGAATAAATTTGAGGATTCCAATCCAAGTACTTACACACGAGTAGGTTTCCCTTCAACACGAGTCTCCATTTGTGTGTATTATTCAAGTGGGTATTAACTATTAAGCAACCAAACTGCCCCAGAACAATTATTTCTATTACGTGAATGAAAATTTCGGTTTTCGAGTTTTGAGTGAAAAAGCTTTTGGTTTGGGTGAATTTCAGTTTCAGTTTTGTTGTGGATTCGTTTGCTTTGGTTCAAGTTTTTTCTGGAGCAGTTTCTTTTTATGATTATTATTATTATTATTATTATTCATATATATTCATTTTATACTTTTCTTAACCGTTAGTTAACACGCATTCCTCATTTTTTATATCGGTCTCTGTCATTAGTTGTCAAACAAAAACATTCGTAGGACTTTGCATTGTCGTTGATTTCATCTTGATTCCAAACCTTGATTTCTCGTTGACTTTGTTCCATCGAAACACCTGATTCCTGGACATATTTAACGTTGGCGGTTTAAGAATGGAATGTAAATATTTTTTTATTTGAGTTTAATGGGTACGTTTACATGGTCCACATCAATAAGAAATTTATTATGATATAATTTTTAAAATAATTGATGCGAAAGTTAGAAAATTTATTATAGGTGGTAAGTTCATAGAATTCAGTTGTTATTCTGCATGTATCTGTTTTTTCTTTTATTATTTTATATAAGTTATTCAAAATTTCTTTACTACTGTATTAATTAACTTGATATTACTCACCATTATATATTTTTAAAATAATGAATTTCATTGCTTAAATATTTACTTGATATTAATTTGATTTTCACAGAAAACCGAAGACTAAGTCAAATATGTTTTTTGAAAATTGTGATATGAAGAAAACTTTAATTGGCTAAATAAATTGTTTAAGTGAAAAGATATTAAAGTTGAAGTTATAAGATTTTCATTCATAAATATTAACTTTTTTTTAAATCATTTTTTTTTATTTATACATGAGTTATTTTGAGTTTTTAAATAAAACTATTTAATTTTGTGATAGTAATCCAATTATAGCAGAAAATTATAAACTATAGATTACTAGTAAAGATATTAAAATGAGACATTATGTAGTGTAATTTAATTTGTTTACTACTTGGCTTTCATTGTTATTTTATAATCCGAACAAAATTTTCAGCTAATTAAGACATGTTTTTTTATGAATTTGTCTACGAAGAAAAACTTATTCTATTTTATGTTTTTTACAGAAAAAGTTTAGTCAAACTTACTATTAACTAACTTTGTGTTCGGTAGGAATTGTTTTTCAAGTTAATTCAAATGTGAAACATGTAAACTTCAATATTTTTTTCGTGAGAGAAGTGCTAGTGTGGGCTGTTACTCCCTTTTTGGGCTATCTTTCTTCTTCTTGAACCTCCATATATTTTGAATTCTATAATCTGGAAATCATTTTTTTCCTTAAAAATATTTTTAAATTATAATTCAATAATTTAATAAATATTTGTTTTTGAATTTTATAATCTAGAAAGTCTATAGATTGAAAAGTCCAGTAAGCTTAGAACAATTTAAAAAGTAATTTTTCATTTTCAGATTGCCTAATCCAAAAAGAGAAGAGTTAAAGTTTTCTTTAATGTTAGGGTGCAGAAAAAAAACATATGGAGGTGTAAGAAGAAATGGCCCCTTGCCAATCACGTAAATAAGCCCAACATTTCATTTTGGTTACCCAATCTTTCTTTTCTTTTTCGTTTCGAGCATTTCTTCCTACACCTCCGTAATTTCAACCTGAACCCCTATAAATTTTAAAAAATTAAATATTCCCTTTTAGAATTAAATTTATTAGGTATTGATCGTGTTAGTATAAGAAGGTTCGTGTATGTTTTGAAGCTTGTAGTGTGTTTGGTGGTAGTATTGGAGATTTCAGTAAGTCATGTTCTCTGTTTTAAGATTTTCAGTTTCAATCTTGAATTGTGTAATATAGAGAAATTCTAAATTATACAATCTTCTATTAAAATAAATATTTTTATATTTCAGAATATAAATTTTCAGCATATATAAGACCAGATTAGTCATCTTATCTCATGCGTTTGGCGTTTGGAGGAAGAAATCACCTTACTTTTTTTCAATATAAAAATTATAATAGTATCATAAAACTCTTAATTACTGACTAATTTTAATGATAAAAAAATATGTTTAGAGACCAATTTTTTAAATAAAAATTAACTTTCTATTAGATATCAATTTAGTGATTAATATTTTTGGTAATCAAAACCTTTGTATCAATTTATGAACTAATTCATAATAAAAACTATTTTAATTATCAAAGACTAATTATAATTTTTTGAAATTATTTTTGTTACAAATAATTTTTAGTTTATAAATTGTTATCTAAATTAATCATTATATTAATTTATAATTTTTTGTCACTAAAATTGATTATTAATCAAATATTTTACTGTAGCATAAAAATATTTTATTATTAATAACAAACTAAATTTATCATCACTTGCTAAAGTATTGAGATGATATAACTCAGTCAAAGATATAAAACAAAGAATTTTGAAAAAAAATATATGCTATCCTCTTTCTCTTTACTAATACCAAAAATGAGATTAATATTTTTAAGATTAGTAGAGCTTTCAACTATATTTTAAATTATTGTTTTAATAAAATAAGATATTGAAAGATAAGTGGTATATTTAAATTTACGAAAGAAAATCACAAACTTAAATCAATTTAGGGTTATTTTCCAAATAAGATATTATTGAATAGATTACTATTAGAAAAAAAATGTCAGCATCGAATAAAAAAGAAATCTAATTTGGAAGTTTATTTGAATGAATTTAATGAAAAGAATATGGATTATTGAAATTACTTTTTGTTCACAAATGCGACGGGGTAAAAATATTTACATGAGCAATATTAAGGTAAAAATGTAAAATTATTGAAGTACCTCAATCTTTATTCAATTTTTATTGTAGATAAAAAAAAACTGTTAGAAAAAATGACTCGAAGAGAAAATATTAGGATGTACGAGAGTGAAATTAAACTAGTTAGAGTAGTTAATTATCTTGATCATGTTGGGTTTGGATTTGGGTTCCATTTTCTTTGTTTTGTTTTCCTTTTTCTATGAGTTTTTTTATATTTTAAAAATGGATAAATTATTATTTTATTTACTTTTAAAAAAATTGTTAATCTTTCTAATAATAGTGCTTGTAATTTGTTGTGGAATTATTTTAATTAATCCAGCATATAATTAATTACTATTGGAAGATGTGGGGGATTTAAACAATATGTGTTTGAATCAAAATAAAAAATTAATAAGCTTCGAGACTTGAAAGATTATTTAGTAAAGATTTCTGAATTTCGGTGCGTGTGTTAAAAGGTTTAGTTAGAAACTGAAGTAAATGACTAGAGTAGTATTATATTAAATTAAATACAATATGATATTCTTTTAAATGATTCTCTGTTAATGTTAATATAGAACTAAATTAATTCAGTATGATATTCTTTTAAAACACACTAATTTTATATTTTAAAATATATTAAATATTTTTTAGTATATTAAAATTAATATATTTTAAAGTCATAATAAAAGATAATACAAAAACTCACCTGAAAATATTAATATTTCTTTGCATAATTGTTGCATCCTCTCATTATGAAATTGAAATTTAATTTTTTTTTAAATGGACCGCATTATAAAAAATATATTGGAATGGAATGTTGGGACTATGTTATTAGCATTTCTTTTGGAGTTTTTTTTTTAGGGTTAAATATGATTTTGGTCCCTTAAGTTTCAGTAAATTTTAGGATTAATCCATCTTCGAAACTTTATACCAATTTAGTCATTCATCTTAAAAAATCTGCGGATTTAGTCATTCTTACCAAATTTTGTTAAGTCTATTTAACATTTTAACACATTTTATGATAATATCTGAGTTAACATTGAAGCAAAGATGTGTCAAATAAACAATTCAAATACTATCATGAAATACGCTTGAAACATCATATAACCTCAACAAAATTTGGTTAAAAAGACTAAATTTATGCATTTTTACAGATGAAAGACTAAATTGGTCAAAAATTTTGAAGAATGACTAACTCCAAATTTCACTAAAACTTGAGGGACAAAAACATATTTAACCATTCTTTTCTATGCTGCTTTTCATTTGAGAATGACCTATTTCCTTATGGTGGTGTTAGAAATTTCTAAAAGTGAAATTATAAAAATACCCACCTCTTAATTAACTTTATATTTTAATTAACTAAATATTATAAAAACACTTAATAAAACAATGAAAATGGTTATATGAAAAGTATGTCTTTGCAGCAGCTAGTTCACATATTCATGAAAAAGGTAGCAGAAAAATTATATAATAAGAAAAAAAAAGGTAGATGATTGAGAATCCTTCTAGAAGTTATGACACGTGGGGCTAACTCTTATGATGTTGTTAAAGAAACAAAAAAGAAGAGTAATAAACACCTTTATCTTCTCTTCCACTCTGTCAATTTTGTCTTCTATCACAATTTTTGTTCTACAATTTCGTGAATTATCTCAATCAATTGAGTTGGTTGAAGTTGTAATGAGATTCTTTAATATCTATGAAAATACAATATATACACGATGAGTTGGAGAGCAATTATGAAAAGGAGAATTATAGAGTGTTTTGAGATTTAATTAATAAGAAAATATTCCTACCTAAATTTCATATTTTAAAACCAACAAAAATCTCACCAGAAGAACTTCATCATAAAGCTGAAGAAGGTAAAAAAGTAAAGAACTAAAATATAGATCGGAAATGTAAATGAAGTTATTGGGACCAATTCACAAAAGATATCAACATCTCTCCAACCTAAAGCTTTAAAACAATAAATATACATGTTTTTTTATATGATGTTCAATTTTTTTTTATCTTCTCACACTTCAATTTTACAATAATCTCTATTTTAAGGGAGTTTCTTCACATTAATACTTTCTTTCAAAAGAAAACAATTCAAACCACTAATACTTATTCACTTGTCATGTCATTCATTTTAACATGACTAGCGTAACACAGGCGCTATCGCGCCTGTGTGTATACATTTATTAAATATGCGTGACATTATATTAATAGGTGATAATATTATAATGTTATTAAGTTAATATATATATATATATATATATTAAATTAATATATATATATATATATATATATATATATATTAAAATTATATTTATTAAAAATAAAGTGAAATATATCAGAACAAATAAAAGACTAACCATTGATAAATAAAGAAGAAGAGAAGAAGCAGAGACATCTGATTTTATAAAAAGTTTATGTAGTTGTGTATTATTATTATTATTACTAGCATAACACATGCTCTATCGCGCCTG
>Ga0099822_1001404_pt1 | contig 27898 bp, 11 predicted proteins | sample CowpeawhiteBW_FD_76839 | JGI IMG/M metagenome (GOLD analysis project Ga0099822, IMG submission 76839) | Root nodule microbial communities of legume samples collected from California USA - Cow pea white BW | ecosystem: Host-associated > Plants > Roots > Nodule | place: USA: California | collected... | reverse complement strand
TTAAGATTTGATTTGTATTTTTAATATCTTTTTACCTAAAAGTATATAATAATATAAACTTAAAAATGAAACAAACAAACAAAAGCTAATGCGCTTTATATAATTAATTAATTAATCCTTTTTTTTTTTTTTTTTTTTCTATCTGATAACATCATCGAATCCATGGACTTTTTCTGCGATGTTCCATCATGATGCACCAGTTTGTCTGGTGGAGATTGGAGAGAAGAATTAATGGGGAGATTTTGCTTAAACAATGTTTAACATTAGATTAGAGAAAATGTATGTGGAATTGGGTTGAGGCGTATTTTGACTAATGACTAAGTGATTTTAGGGTTTGATGATGGGACCCACCGGTGATTGACGGTGGTTTGGGGAGGACCCACCGCCGCAGCAGCGCACATGTGCCTACGTCGGACGGCTACCAACTACCGCCCCAAAACATACTCGAGTTGGTAATGTTGAGGGCCCACACCATAGGTAGGTTATTCCATTCAATAATGCTATTTTTTTATTGGATTAAAATAATTGAATCTTTATCTTATATAAGGTTTTTGAAAATTTAATCTTTATGTGTGGAGAAGTTTAATGGAACATACTTTGTCTCTTGAGAGAAGAAAACTTATGTTGAAGATAAACTAGAAAATAAAAATTGCTTAAGTGATTAAGTTAAGTCAAAATCATTGACGACATAATTAGTTCCATGTCTTGAGTTCATGGTTGCGAAAAAAACCTAATCTTAATTTGAGTGGAAGGTGGTGAATGCCAACCCTAATTTTAGCAAACCATACCTCCCACTTATATATGCCAAACTCACACATTCATGTCCTTCCTGCTTCTTTATGTTAATTTCGATAGGAAAGTGTTCCTACTTTTAGGACTTCATACCTACCACTACCCATGCCTCAATTTCAAGGGCCATTTTCTCCAACTCCTTCCCCCCACAACACAAATACACATCTTCTTACTCCCAATTATAAATGCCCTTAACTAGTTTAGGTTTAATTCTAAGTTTTATTACTCGGTTATTATCATTTTATGAATTTTACTATTCAATTTTATACATATTTTATCTAATCATTAAATATTAGGTTAAATACACATTCAATATTAATAATAATAATAATAATAATTATTATTATTATTATATTTACAACACAAATACCTAACTTTGTGTTTAGATAGAGCATTTCAACGATACTGAGAAATTGAAAGCATTGTATTTGAATTGTTTGGAATTAAATTTTCTTAATTTTTTAAATAACTTGCTTAGATAAAGAAATTAAAATATCTTACATTTCAATTTATTGTTTGGATAAAACAATTGAATTTCTTGTGAGATAAAATTTCATTTTAAAAATATTTATTTTAGGCTTAATTATGTTTTGAGTTCATGATAAATTTAAAAACGGGTTGATCCGACCCAACAACCCAGACAAGCGAACTGGTTGAGAAACCCGGACGGGCTAGACCCGCCCAACCAATATATGTTGTTGGGCTGGGCCGATATATACTAGGTTGGACCCATGTAGGTCGTTAGGCCCGTTTAGGTCGTCAAACTTGTCTAGGATGTCAAGCCGATCAGGCTTGTCGAGTTGACGGGTCAATCGAGTCCGTCTGGGTAAGGTTGAGTAAAAAGAATTTCAAATTTCACCTATTTTGAGAATTATTTAAATTTCTACTAATTTAGCTAATTGAAATACTTCAAAAAAAAATTCCATTTTAATTGCTTTTTAATTCTCCTATCCAATTAAAACATTTCATTACAAAAAAATCTAAATTCTTAAAAAAAAATTGCTTCATTAAAATACCTTATCCAAACGTACCATCAAGTTTTAAAAGTTAAAGATTATTGCCTAATTTCTTCACATATAAATATAATTGTAATTCAACGGTGAAAGTTACAAACGTGTCTGGATTAAAGTTAAAAAATTTAAGCTTGGTTGAAGGAGGCTGAAATTTCATTCAAAGAAAAAACATCAAATGTTGTTTTGAATGTAACTATAGTTTGGATCTCTTTAATACTCAACATAAAAAAAAATGTCAAAGTGAATGTGATTTTGAATGCTCTGACTTTTGGGTGCTCAATTTCACAAGTTTTTGAAATGTTTGTTTGTTGCTTACACTTTATTTGGACCTGCAGCTTTATAGATGAAAGACGGATTACAAAGAGAAAGTGGATAATGTCTCAAGTCATTCGAGTTAAAACGAATAAATGTTTTTTTCTTTCCTTCTTAGCTTTAAGAGAATGATTTTATCAGTAGGAGATTTCTATGTCCAAGATAACAGTTATGACTTTTGTCTGATTATATAAAAACTGCATATGCAAGTGGACGAGAAAAGGGGCAGATAAAATAGAAACAAAGTACACCAACAATTCAACCCTTCTGGTTTTCTTTTCTCAAGATTCAACGCAAGATCATTACTTGACCAGGTCCCAAATAACAGGACTTAATTTTATTACTTTATATATACACTGGTGAAGAAAGATATACAGTTTCTCCAACATTTTCTATCCTGGTAAATCATGAGCACATGTCGAAAGCAAAGTGAAAAGGATCTAAAATTAGCAAAAAAGGAATTGGTATACGAAGAGGGAAAGAAAAAGAGAAGAAACGATGAAGCAATAATTGATATACAGCAAGGGCCAGGGAATGGCCATAAAGTGAACACATGTGTGGTGGCATTTATCAAGTTGGTTAAGGTACTATCAACATTATGATTATTATTATTATTAATATCATGTGATCCATATCTATATGCTACACACATGCACATCCAAAGGAACAGAATTGGATAAAGTACTTGCACCAAACAATGGCTTATGTAAGGCATCCCTGTCCATAATTTAGTAATCTCCAAGGTGATGGTGTGAGGATCTAGAGATGAATCCAAATGGACCCACTACAAATCATGCATGTGAAGTGGGTGCAGGTTCAACCAATTTAACAATACGTATGTATCATCAGAGTAGAGTAGAGTAGTAGAGAGCAGGAACAATAAGAAAGCTGCAATCTTTGGCCAACCCAGTTGCTATTTCACGGTCTCAGAAAGAAAGCAATAAATTAAAACCAGAAAAGTCCCCTATCTCGGGGCACTTCAAACTTCTTGGCTGCGCTATCAAAAAACAAGACCATAGTTTTTGTGAGGCTACCTTAGCTTGGGAGCAGTGAGGAAATTAATATTAAAAAAATATCTGATGGAAGCTTCTAATGTCTCTACCTAACACTTTTGAAAAAGGAAAAAAGGGATGGTTGAAAAGGGACGCTCCCCATTATATGTGGGAAGGTTGGAAAATAGCTACCACCACCTCCTCTGTCCTTTCTCTTCGTTCGTTTGTGTTGTGTTGTGTTGTTATCTCATCTGCATGATTTTATTTTACTCAGAAATTACAAAAGGGTAACTAAAAAAATGAATCTTTTTGATTTATTCTGTATCAGACACGAATGTCACAGTCTTGAAAATGTTATTAGGTTGGAGAAAAACATCCCCATTAATAATCCAATGCACCCAGAACTGGCCAATCGAATCCAATTGGTCTCTGCTCTGACAGACCCCATGACATGACCCTCAGTTAATGCGGCAGATAAAATTTGAATGGTTGGTAGGATCAATTTACTGCCCATTTTATTTTAGTTGCTCCCACCTTTTAATGTGATTTATGCCATTTACCTATTCTAAACCTCTTTTTGTATATATATCTATCTATCTATCCATCGTCAATACGCAATAATGTTGCTAGTAGCTACCTAGCCAGTGTTCAGAAAGCATACTCGCACCAAGCAAGCACCATAAAGTTTAGAAACATAACCACGCAACTCCTATTTCATCACCCAAAACCACCACAAAACATTCTTTAAATAACTAACAATCAATATAGATGTCGACTGAAAACGAGTGTGCCCACCCAATACAACAACTAACTCAGGATTAACCTAACCAAACCAATTAACTACCTAATTAATCATACACTTTTTTACCTCTCTTTCATCTCTCTCTAATCTCATATCAAATATGATACCAAGACGTATCACCAAATATGGAAGAGCAGAGTGTGGATCTCTCTGTAAGGTAAAATAAATAAAGTCTGGGAAAATCTAGGTATGTTGGCATCTACATACACACACACACACACCAAAGTTAAGAAGTTTGTTGGAATAATTTAATGTTAATGAGGTTGGTAGAAGGAACTTGTGGTACTACGGATTCTATTCTACTCTACTTGCTGCTTCATTCACGCGTTTTACATATCTTGTTTCTATCAGTACCTGATATCATATGTATCAGTATTTAGCTAGCTGTAACTCTGATTCAGTAGATATCAGATTGAGATTTTCATTCTTTTCTTTTTTTTTTCAATTACCAAACAAGCCACATGTTTCACTTTCCTCCACACAACATGTGGTTAAATTATATTAAAGAATGAAAATTTGTAGAGATATATAAAATGATGTGCAGAGATGTAGGGAGCATTATTTTATTTTTTAAAACTTGATTAGGTAGCAGGGGAATAGAGCCATTAATTCCATCTAAAAAAGTTCAACTCCAGTTCCAGCTTATCCACTCACTGTTTGCGTATACATGGATGGATATATCTATCATCTCATCTCCCTTTTCCTTTTATTTTTCTCCATAAAAGACAAGCCCAAAAGCCTCCAAAAAGAATTTAAAGAGGAAGAAAAAGGGAAATAAAGATCGTCACCAACAGCCTCAGTGGTGTCTATACTCTATATATATGACGCATGGATGCATACATAATATTATTCACCATAGCATCAAGATTCATATATAAATAATAAGGAATCTGAGGGAGCTAGCTCAATTGTTCGTTGCATCCATGTGGAGTCTCGAATGATTATCATACATACTCAAATTAAAAATTAAGAATTGGGAAAGAAAAAGATTAACTATATATGACCTGGGATGTGATGATGCAGATAAACCATTGAATATTCAGTAAAATATGATTAAAAGAGCTGTCATTACTCACCCCAATCGGAAAGATCGACTTCCGTTAAATAAAAAAAGTTTGCAAATTGAGAAGATTTGAATGAATATACTGCTATACCAGTCTGGTTGCAGATCAGAGAAGAGTAACAAGAAAAGGAATGATGTTCAACTGTACCGGAACTATATATTATGCATCATCAGCGACTAATTAAGTAATTAATTAATTAATTACACAAATCAGAGAAGAGAAGAAAGGAATAAGGAGAGAAAATTCAAAACTAATGAATTTCATTCTCTCGGTTCTCTCCAACAACACTAACTAATCGGTATGGCTTGGATTCATTTCATTTCATTTCCAAGCTGGTGCAATCCCAAACACCGTTGGTTTTCAAGCCCAAGAAATCATAAGCGGCGGCGGAAGAAGGAGGAGCGGTGGTGTTGGCAGTGACGGGGCTGGCCACGTTGCAGCTGCAGTCCTTGCTGTTGTGCAAACCCAAACTGCAAACGAAGCAAAGATTCTTCTGAGGTTGTTGTTGATGATGTTGTTGTTGGTGGCGAGGAGGACTAATGGTTAACTCAAGGTTCAAGTCAGGGCAGCGTTCGAAGATGGTCCCTTTAACCACGCTTCCGTTACTCGAACTTGTCTCTTGTTCTTGTTTACCGAAAGATATATTACTGGCAGTTGCGACTGTTACAACTGTTGCAGAAGAAGCAGCTTCGTTCAGAGGTCTATGAGTTGCAGGGTCGATTCCTCTGTTCAAAAGCTTCCTTCTTATGTGAGTGTTCCAATAGTTCTTTATTTCATTGTCCGTTCTCCCCGGCAATCTCCCAGCTATCAAAGACCACCTAAAACAACACCAACAACGCCAACCAACAACGTGGTTGTTTGGTTTCGATTTAGATAAAAAAAGATAAGATTTTTTCCTTTTTCATGCGATGAGAATACGAGATACGAGATGGGTTTGCTTACTTGTTCCCGAGGAGGCTGTGGAGTTTGATGATGAGTTCATCCTCTTCTTCGGTGAAGTTGCCACGCTTGAGGTCGGGTCGGAGGTAGTTGATCCAGCGGAGGCGGCAGCTCTTGCCGCAGCGGAGGAGACCGGCGGCTTTGGGGAGGGACCGCCAGCAGCCCTCGCCGTGAGCTCGAATATAAGATATGAGTCTGTCATCTTCTTCTTTGGTCCATGCACCTTTGTTTGTGTGAGCTTTCTCACAGCAAGGGGATCTTCCCATAATTAGCTGAGAATTGAATTGTGTTGTGAAGTTTCTGTTTTTCTGGTGACTTTAGAGATATGATATGATATGATACGATACGTATATGTATGTAATGTAAGTAAGGGTAGGAATTAAGATTGGCTTGCAGCAACAAAGAAGCCGGTTAAAGAGGGAGTTGGGGTGTGGTTTTATAGGCTTTTGACTCCAAAAGAAAGGGGACAGAACACAACAGAGAGAGAGAGAGAAAAAGAAGAGAGGACAGAGAAGGAAGACCCTAATTGGTGCTTCTAGACGCGAGTTGGTGAGACAGGTTAAGGAGAGTGGCTGTTGGCTCTTTCTCTCTCTCTCTCTTTCTCTTTCCTCTCCCTATCTGATGATATATTTATACTATATTTGCATCAATGATATAACTAGTTAAAAGACATTAACAATGGGTAACCTTCAGGTTGGTGTAAAGTAGAATGTATTAAAGTATGGGCAATGCAGGACAAGATGTGATCTCTTACCCCCTTTTGGAAAAAAAAGAAACATTTTTTATTTCTCATAAGCTTTACCCTTAATATAAAACTTAAACCCACGCTTGCCAATTTATCTCTGCTGAGTAAAAAACCAGTTCCAAATTCCTTCTTCAACAACTGCTCTGTCAAACTCCGGTTATGTGAGGAGCAAGCTATCTCTAATTTAATCGTTCGGGTTGGGGATTAAAAAAATGTACATGTGACAGTGGAATCAAATTGAAGTTAGAGAGGCTTTTCATTATTCGAAATTGACTTGATTAGGAGGATCTACCTACCTTAACGCATTTCAGTTTGATTCTTATTATTATCTTGGAATGTTACAACCTTGTTGTTGTTGAATAAAAAAATGTTACATGTGTGTGTGTACACGCAGAAGACGGTGCCATGTTTTTTCTATCCAGCACATGACTGCGCATCCGATGGTAAAACATATAATTCTGAAGCTCTTCACAATGATTCGGTTGTTTCATTGTGGACAGCCAGCAACCAAGCAAAGCAACAGTGTGTGTTAAATAAACATAAGGGTTCGTGTGGGCTTAATTTCCGTAAAAGAATAGTTACTTGGGAAAGTTAGTTGCAACAGGGAAAAGAAAAGAAAAGAAAATAGCGTGGAAAAGAATAGGGATGGTAATGGTAGTTGTGGTTCTTTATTGTATTGGTGCATTATGATGCATGAGAGAGAGAGAGAGGGTGATCAAATAGACAAGTTTCTACTTTCTAGAAGTGTTGAATGAAAGATGTTGTTGAAGTGAGAGAAGGGGGAATTGGAAATGCGAAATGGTTGTGGTTGTGTAGGGGGTTTTCGTTTCTGTGTTGCAAGTTTAGGAAAAGGTTGGGAATGGGGGCATGGTTAATCTTTTTGTTGTGTTCTTATTATAGCAGTGTTATCCAGTCCCTGAGATGGTGAGGGCTAATATTCATGGGAAGAGGTTGCTTTCAAGGAGGAACAGCACGATTGTAGGGAAAAGATTGAGTCCACATGGGTGAAATTATTGGGAGTATTTTCACCCACCTTTTCATCTTTTCTGACTGTACTTGCAATTCTAGACCAAATCCTCTTCCTCTTGTATCTTCAACCATGCCACATAACACACCACACCCAAGTAACCAAATAAATATGTGTGCACCTAAAAACACGCACATTGTATGTATTCGTCTCGTCTCCTATTAATTAACTGCATTAGCTTTTAATACGAGCTCTTTGAGTTTAAAGAGAATGAACAACTCAACTAAGATGGTGGGAGATTTTATTGGGCGAGGCAACAAGGCTACCCAACCAAAAGATGCAATGTGCGTATAAGAGTAAAGTAAGCAATAAATAATATATGATTGGAGAAAGGCGAAAGAATACACATAGACATAGATGAGTTGGGTTTAATTATTATTATGATGATTACATTGTTGTTCCACATGGGAGGGAAAATGTGAATGTTGAAGGGAAAAGGGAGTCGTCTAATATACTACTACTACATATAGAGAGGAAGAGAGTGTGGCGTACGATTTGCATTTACATGATTGATGAAAGCCAGCACAGCACATCAACACGAGTTTGTCATGTGCTTAGGTACTCGTGGGAGGTTGTCCTAACTTCCAAGAGCTCTTACCTACCTCTTTCGTTGTCCTCCACATGTGTCTTCCTCAACTTCAACCTTTTTTCCTCTCTCTCTCTCTCTCTGTATAGTGGATAAGGTTAAAAAATATATATTAATAATCTCTTCAAACAGTGTTGGCAGACAACTACCGCAGATTTCGATATATCTCAATCTCAGTCTCACGTTGTTGTGTGCATACTTCTTCCTTTTACCGCTCTTCATTTTTATCCGATTTAAATACCACATGTGTCCTCCAGCCTATACATTTTCAAATCGGCATACATGATGATGAGTACTAGAGATGGAGGAGGGTAGGAGGGCTCCAATTTGTATTCCTAATTGCCATAACAAACACGTTTGTTTGTCTTTCTTCACCCAAGGAATACAAATGCACCTCCATTCCTCAATTGTTCCTATAGTTAACGCACCATATTCTATTATATAGTATTCAACACTTGCCACAATTTTTTTTTTTATAATTATTCTTAGCATAACTAGATTTCTTCTTCTATAAATTAACTAAATATTGAATCTAACTGAGCTTCATATATTTATATTTGGTAAAAAAAATTACTCACATTGATTTTATTTGTGACATAGTTTTGACATTTACTATACATTACAAAGTTAAAAAAACATAAATACATTTCAATAAATTGTGTTTGTGTATATTCAATTTTATAACAATTATAAACTAATATTTTTATTTTATATATTCAAATCATTTGTATAATACACAGGTAATATATCTGGTTATCACTCGAACCAGTATTCTCTGTTCTAGTTCAGACTAACTTACTGCATGATTTTCATAAATCTCAGCTAGCGCAGTACCAGTTTTCGTAATTCTGATTTCCTCGCACGAAACATGCATGACAAATTAGCCTCTTTTTTTATTATTATTTGAGCAAATGGGCATGTCTACTCTCCTCTAACCTTTCAGTGAATAACACGTAACTGGAATGCTAAATTTTGTTTTTACGTATTATGACGTTGCTCTCAAATTGAGTATTCAGGATATTTTTAGTCTATTCATATAAAAGTCAGAGTGACTGTAGCATTGTTCTTTATTGGCGCCAAGTAAATAGAAACTGAAGCTGCAAAAATGAACCCTATTTTGCACATAATGGGTCGGGGTCAAGCAAATGTAACATCCAAGAGAGATGAACATGTCCAGGTCTACTTCCCTCTTTTGCGAACTTCATACAAGTAACTGAGGATCACCACTGCGGCAGTAACAACTACTCCTACAGCACTTTGTGCCAATATGGTCCCATCCTTAATAGAAATCGCCTTTGAACTTGGCACAAAGCCTAGCTCTGAAAGTTTCTTGTGCGCTTCAGCATAATCCCTGAAAAATACATCCTCGTCCTGCCCGAGTGACAGTTTAAAAATATAAGACAGCGGACAGATTCAAGCAATTCAATGATGCACACTAACAGCAATCACAACTTTGCTGCAAATACCTATGCTCTTAATTTTCTTTAATGGAGCAAAACATAAACTTCGCCTAAATGTCTAAAGTTATTCTAAAACTCTACATACAATATAAGCGCTAACAGCAAGAACACCAATTAGAATGGTCTGCGCACGTGTAATGAAAAAAATCACAATTCAAATAGAATGCAACTCTTTCACAATATTATTACTAGACCATCACCATTAGACAGTTTTAGTATAATAATTGGTCATTTATAGTGTGAGATATAATTTTTATACTTTATGATTTAATCATATTTATGGACTGTAAAGGAAGTCTAGTTCAGTTGGTTAAACAAAATACATGAAATATAGTAAACTCCTTAACCTTCTCGAAATCCGTTTTCTCTCTTATTTGACGTCTCATGCACCCCCCGTGCCCTTATTTGAAAGTGCATAGAGAGTTGGACAACCTTCAAATTTCAATCCCCTTCCCTAATTATTTTACTTTGGGTGAGACTGTGCGTCTGTAACAGAAATAGAATGAGAGACCTATGATTTAGGAATGATCGCTATCTTCATTTTCTTTATTCTAATTCAACCAATGATTTATTATAACCTCTAAGTCTCTACCATGATTTAATCACAAATTCACACCTATATGACCTAAATTATTCAAAGGTTTTAAGGAACCGTGTCCGTGAATATTGTACCAAAGCCACGGACCATGGAAAACATTATAATATTCTTTTATAACTGCAAACTATTTCAATTAAATAAGTACTATAGTTATTTTAAAAGTTGAATGTAATGCAGAAAAAAATCTCAAGGGCTCAGTGGGTGCAATGCAATTCATCATACAATTAAATTATAATTGTAATTCTCTTATAACTTATGTAAGTATGGAAACTTGAGAGTTATGTTTATGTAAAATTGTTCTACGGTTGGCCACCCAATAATCTAAGTCTAGCTATATCCCAGGCTAACAGGCATGTTATATAGTTTAATGTAAAAATTAGTTTCATCAGTGTCAAATAAAGAAAATAAAGGACAAGGTAAGGTCAATTGCCAGAAGAGTAAGTAGTTTTATTTATACCTGACCAACCAATGGATAAAAGGTCGATGTCATATTAAATAAGTTAATTTGTTGGTTTAGCCACCCAACTAACAACGGGAAAAATACCATCCTAACTTATGAAGTGCCAAGATAGCGTAGTAAACTCCAAAGCACAACGCTTATGGGTAAGAAGGGTCCGACTAATCAATCACTACTTAATGAGTTCAGGCCCAAAGATTTTATTGTGGACAACGGTGAGAGTGTCGCAATGAGAATACAACCTACTACCTTACGAATACAACACAAATCCCTCACAACTAGACCAACCCTAGAGGTAAATCAGGACAAAGATTGACCTAATAATTAATGCAATAAGCTTGCAAGCTTACTGGTGCTTATACTAAACAAACAGACCGATGAAACACTACTGAGAAACATTAATTGGTAATTTGGACACGGCACAAACAGATATCCAATGGTAGTTATTTGAATTAATCTCCATTACCTTCGCATATAGTTCAACGTAACGGCGAAATTCAGGATCCTCCAATAAAGCCTTGTCTGTTGGAAGTTTGAGCAGCCCAATATAATCGCCTTTCAAAAGTTCCCTGTTTAACGGTGATATTCAGTTGTAGACAAAAATCAAACTCTTTATGAATTGTAAGGCACTAGTGAAGCTCTACAAAGAACAGATAAAGTTAATAGTATTATTGCACACAACACGAGTCTTACACAAAGTATGAGTTATCAAACTTCAGAGGGTCCTCCGTCCAAGGTCCATCAAAACCTGATCTGTCTGGATGTGCTCTCCCCTTATAAGACCAGAGAAATTAAGGTAAGTATATCTATCCATAATCACAGCAAGTAATAAAAGAGATATTACACAAAAAGGAGAATTACCAGCGTATGCCCTCCAGACAGCGCAACGATTTCTCGATCAGTCAAGCCCATTCGATAGAAGATATCACGGAGATGAGAAACACCTACAAACAGCATTGCCATATTCTTATGCTTTCATTAAAATTCTTAACCTAGTCCATTGTGAAGGGAATAGAAAATATATAACATATTTCATAGTCCAGGAAAAGGGAACAGTTCCACTACTGACAAAATTTAAAAACACACCTTGTTTAGCATCAGGAAGCCGCCCTTCTTTAGGAGATACTTTTGAATCCTACAAGAATAGAAGATCGCATCAACTAAACAAGATTCCTTGATTTCATAACAAGAAATATTCCGACTTTGTATGGCACAACCTACCTTTCTACCAGGAACAAAATCAATTGTGGGACCCCCCGTAACCTCAACTGCAACAACACCAGCAAGCTGGAAGCACGTGGAGAAAGAAATTATTTTAGAGCAGATTGTATAATCTAATCTATAAGGCAGTTAATTTAATTCTCTACTTAAGAATGTGAGTCTTTTTTTATATAACGTAAGCCCCATGAGTAATAATCTTCCCCCTCTCTGTTTCAACAGAATCTGAATTCATGCACTCATCGGATTTAATGGACTTGTGCGTCATATACACAAATATCCAGTAAACCCTTGATTCTGACATAAACTATTTCAGAAACGTTAAGGGAAACTTTGATTTTCAGAATATGAAATTGCTGACATTTTCTAACCTTAACATTAGTACATAAATGCATAATAAAATCCAGTCAAATGGTGTTCAACTTCCTTGCAGAAATCTTAAGCACTGACGTTAACTATATGCATGTCCTAACTAGCTACAAAAGAATTGAACTACAAGGAGGGAAATGATTAAACTATTAAAACTTGAAACGCATTGCATTAACTAACAGAGGAGCTCCACCTTTAATTGTACTCCTGTAAGCTTTTTAACTAGCAACATCTAGGTGTAGTATAGCTCTTTATAAAAATTTGGCATAGCTACCCATAATTCTTGTTTTAAGGATTTTTCCCCCTCTTTTGAGAGAGAAACATTTGTGTGCAGTATTAAACAGGCCGTAAATGCCTTTAAAATAATACCTTTCGTTCACCAACTTGCCAACATCCTAAAATCCCCCCACCCTTCAAAATTTCCTAAACTACCAAGTAAAGAAAGAGAAAGAATGAAGAAAATTTTGTTTGAGGACTTTGATTGCACTTACGTAGCAGATCCTTTTGTGATTTTCAAACATATCAAAAAGGAATGATTAGTGGTTGTGAACACAACCACTAATCACAATATCACAGCCACATAAAGGGTTGTAATGTGAAACCATAAGTAGTCAGGGATGTCACATTATGACAGCATGAGCCCTAATTGTAACAAGGCACTGCATCACTGGACTAGATAAGTATGTAACTTTACTATTGATGCATCGACCTCGTACTGAAATTCAATATTAGGCAACAAAAATGAAACAAGAATCATAAACTACACCACCTGGCACTACGGAAAAGCCAAAGCCTAGCCAGCATCCACGAGATTTGCATAAAAAACAGCGTACGAAAAGAGTAAATTGAGTCAAAAGTTGCAGAAAATGGAACCCTGAATCAATTATCATATACATCTCACACAACTTTGGAAGTTCATTTACCACATTCTACAATTATCGCTAAATAATTCAGTACCAAATTATCAGATTCACTACAGACTTTCATAACAAACAACTGAATGAAAACAGAATGATTACCTGGTAAAGATCTGCATACGTAATCTTAGGATGTTTTGCCTTCACTTCCTCTGTGACATCAGAAAATAAGCCGACTCTTAGAAAAATAAGGGGACCGTCATAATTACAACCAACGATACTATTTCGGTAAAAATATCCAAAGCAAGTTGAACTGGAATAGGTTCGAATCTCGACTCAACACAAGGCAGGACCACGCCAATACACAAATCTAATCGAAGCCTATATGTCTTGTTATAAATTCAATACTCAAATAGCACAAAGCGCAAATAAGAGCGAGCGAGACAAGAAAACATACCGCAGAAATCAATAGCCTTCTTCAAGCCATTGTTGGAACCGTGAGAATATTCTTCCTCGTTCCGGATCGAACCGTTAGGTCCACCGGTCTTGGTTTTGGCATCGTAAGTGCCGGCATCGTGCCAGCTGCATCAGATTAAGCAATTTCAAGCACGGAAAAACGAAATAAAATTGCACGATCGCAGCGTTGACCGTGTAAGAAGCGAAAACTCGAAACCTAAGTATTAGCATCAAACTGTTTGGCTGGAAAAAATAAAAGAAATAGAGAAGAAGAACATACGCTAGGCGAAGCATGAGAGGAGCGCAGTTCCTGTTAGCGATGAGTGCACGGAGATCGCGGCGAGCCTTGTCGACCTCCTTGAGGTACTCTGAGTCGACCACCACCGGCAACGCCATACTCAGGGGATAACGGAATCTGTTTGACACGCGAAAAAGAGAAACCAAAGAACAAAGAAGAAAACCTCAGTGCACTGCTAACTGCTAACTGAGAATGTATTGAATGAACGAGTGAATGGATAATTGTGTTGTATGTATGGGTGGTGCTCCCATTACCATGGCATATTCCAATGCCTTCCCATTTCTCTATTGCCACGTCACACTTTTTAATTGGCTCACTCGCTAGCTTCACCACAATTCATAATCAATCAGCTAAAAACAAATCGAAATTAGGAAGGGACAAAACGCATTCACATTTTGTTTTATTTCTAAATAAAACTATATATTATTTTTATTGAATAATGTTTTTTTTTAACAAAACTACCATGCATTAATAAAAAGGTGCTGCAGAAATTTTCAACATAAAATATACGGACATGTTTCTTATGCAAGGCCATTAATTTCCAATTCGTTTCGGACAAGAGAGATAGTGCACGACTTTATTACCATCTGTCCAATATTTCATATCTGTCCAAAACTTAATTGTACATTTAAATGAATCCATTCTCATACATAGCCATATTATACCTACTAGAACAAACAACCTAGGATTTTTTTTTTTTACATTTGTTTGTGATTTTCGTTTAAAACTTATACATGAGTAAAAACAACAAAACGAAACAAAAAAGGTGGTTTTGATGACAGTTTCTCTTACAATTTTCTAATTTTGAAATTTTTACATATATTTTAATCTTTCTAAGATAAAATTTTGGTTTTTATGAAACAAACCATTGTTTTTTTAAGAACTATAATAATTGTTTATAGTTATTATAAACTGAATGAATACTAAGTTTAATTTATGTAAAAAAAAATTATTCTCATCTCACTAAAATTACTAATTTGAGCCCATTATATTTATTTTAAAATAAATAAATAAAATTTCTTTGGAAGATTGTATTTTTTAAAATAAGTTAAATATTGATATTATATTAAAAAAACTAAAGTGTCACGTGATATTTGATTCATCATATATTTACGTGTATTATTAAAATACAAAATATTCACTTTTTGTATTTTAGAGGAAAATAAGAAGATTTTTTTCTCATAAAAGATCAAAATTTTGATACACTTTCACAAATAAAAGATCAAAATTTTGAATAATGTTTTAAATGAATCTGATCTCAAATTTTAACCATGCAGTTAAGTTGTTTCATCGATTTGGTAAAGGAATTTTAAACAAACTTTTTTATAAACACTTTCAAAGAAAAAAAGGTAAAATAACTTTTGTAAGTTAAAATTAGTTTAAAAAAAGCTTTCATGAATAGCTGCTTACGACTAGGCGAATTTCGTGAGTCAAAAGTACCGGGATAACAATATTGATAATTCCTGATATATTGGATATGGGCTAGCCGATTAATCTGGGAAAAAAATAAAAACAGGGGCTAGTTGACATTATTGTTCAAGCTGAAAATGGGATAAGCATCATATATCCAATCAAATAATGTAAACGTATATTATACTCCAAACCAAATCATCTTTATGCTTTTGCTATTTCAAACCTTTTTCACAAACATGTACATGATTGACAAATAAAACCAATATATCTCGCAAGACAAATTTAAAAGAAGGAAAGGATGATGGGGTAAGGAATCAGAAATACAAATTGATGGAGAATTTAATCATCCTGCTTCTGAGGTTCTCCACTGCAACTCTACCTGGAGGCGACCATTCTTGGAGTCTATGAGATGGTACCTCTCATTAATTCTTTTGTTGGCAACAACATCCCCAAGATTGATGTCGATATAACCCAGTGATTCCTAATGCCAAAAGAAGCAGCAGATAATAAAACTCGGCCATGTCAAGAACATGAAAGGTAAAAACAAACCATTGGCTATATAAATATGCATTTTAGCTATGAAGGGCAAAAACTAATGAAGTCATAGCAAAAATAGTCATGACAAAAACCTAATGCATGTGCATATAGTTTACCGCAGAACATAGAAAAGATCCTCTCTACCTTCCTATCTCCCAAAAATTCAAAACAATGTTCCTATATGAACTACAGAAGACAATTTCACAACATTCAATTCTACAAACAAGATTACAGTCATTCCCAACGTACATTTTGACTGTTATATAAACCTCCCTCGAACTCGAACTCGAACTTTAGAGACATGTGATTTACTTTCTTCTCTTCCAATAAAACCAAGCAACTTCATAAATATATAAACTCATAAAGCTTCCATTAGAATAGATTTTAACTGTGAGCATGTCACGGTAAAATGTTTTCATTGGAAGGAAGCAGATGCAGGTAGATTAAACATGACATCTGATACGAATCAAGCCCAGGCCCAAGAAGATGAGAGACAAAAAGAGAAGGTTAAGAGGGTGCATGAAAGAAAAAAATGGAAAACCATTAATTGGGGTCCACAAGCAAAATCTGAAGGGGAAAGTGCTAACTGTTTAGCAGAGATGGCAAGAGGAGAGAGAATAGGGAATCTTAGATATTCTTTTCTGTCAGAAGGGCGGAAGGATATAGGGGGAGGAAGGTGAGGAGAGAAGGGGTGAGGATTGTTGGGACAGGCTTTTTGGGCTGAGATGACAGTGTGCTCATGGCAGCCATTGTTCTCTGTTTTCTTGATTTCATTCTTTCAATAAAACAGTAGCACCTTGGTGCTGAGTTCTTTTCTTCACTTATACTATAGAATTGTGTGTTTGTTAACAACATCACCCAAAGCTAAAGGCAGTTGTTTATCCTACACGTTTTATATTTGGATTTGAAATCATTAAATGTGTGTAGATTTCCCGAGTACTTCCAACCTCCTTCAACAATTTGAAGCTTCCTAGTCTAGCCGGTTTAGTTTCTACTTGCTATGATCATGTTCATGTACCTTTTCCGCGGCATACCATCATATTAAGAATAATGCATTACATATTTGGAGCATAAGACTTGCTGTGATTATGTACCTTTTGGTGGAGAAGGTTTCGTGATGAAGTGCTGAGGACCTCCACGTGTAATCTATCATTGGTGGGAGGCTCATCCACCATAAAATGGAACTCATCTTCCCACCTTGGATCTCTATTCTTTTTAATGCGCTGTGATTGTAACCACAGTATCATTAGCATTTCATAAAAAAAACAATATCAATCCAAATTAATGCACAAGCTACCATCTTCTCGGTCTACTCTACGTTTGGTATAGTAATACAAAGTTAATTAATTAGGTGCTTGACTAAAGACGTGAATAATCCATTGGATCAAATCAATCATGTCATTATACAGAAGTTGTTTTAACAGCCTATTAAAGTAACAAGCCAATACCATATAGTGGGTAGAATGATAAAATTACAATATGCTGATTAAAATCTCTAACACTATATTACATTCCATAATAAATTTGCCAAATTGTACTTTGTACCCACCCCTCCCAATTAGGGTCTATTAGCTACTGCCTACAGGGATTAGTTGAATGTAAAGAAGTCTGAAAATTCATTAAGGCATATTAAAACCTAAGCTTGTAAAGATGTTTTTCCTATCTTCCATGGCAAAATTTAGGAAGCCCACCTAGTTTATCTACTACAGATAATGAAGAAATAAAATAAAAAATGCACGCAGTTCTTAGGATTCCCTACCTTTGTTTTTTTCTCTTCCCCTCTGAATATAAGTCGTACATGTGGATTAGTGTGATACTTCCCTTCGACATCTTGAGCTTCATGGACTATAACAACAAGCAAACCTCCACCTGCCGGAGTACCTTCAGGAGCTTTTGGCACAGTCTGCGTCTCTTCAAAACCCTTGGCCAAATCCTCCTCCTTGAAGGGTTTATATGTCAGTTCTAAAACAATCTGCCCACGTGACTTCTCATTTTGGACATCACTGGGATCCATGTTTTTTAGGAGGTCAAGAGTAAAACGTTTAGGCTCTTCAGGGGAAACTTCTTTTAAAGATATTGTATTCATACCCATCTTATCATGCTTCCCAACCTAAACAAGATACGAAACCAAATTTCAGTTGACATATCATAAGAAGAAACAAGAAAAAACACTCAAAAGTTCAAGAGGTTTACCTGCTCCCAGTCATAAACATTAATCTCTAAAACCTGGGAGTCAGGATCTTTAACTATCAAATTGAATTCTTCATTCCATTCAGGATTTAAGTTCTTGTGCTTCACAGTAGTCTTTTTCGATGGCAATTTATCATCAGTAAGCTTTAGCTTTACATAGGGGTCAGATGCACCAAGAAGATCTTTTTTCTTTAGCTTCATTGCATGAAGAACCTTTACATGTAAAATTCCAACAGGCCTCTTCAAGGCTCTATGATTTCCCAATAACATTCCAAGAAAAAACAGAAAGGGGTTAACGCAATATAAATATATATTTTCAACAAATATTTATATAAATGAAGAAGCATACTTTGACATATCTAAAACTGGAACTTCCAAGGTTTTGGGCCATAAATACATGTTTGCAACCTGATCTTTGATGATATCCTGAAAAGAAAACTCTTTAAATTAGTTTAAAAGCACTGAAACTTCAATAAACAAAAACAAGCTTAGTAAAATAACAAAAATAGGATGCTACTAAAGAATAAATCACAAATACCCAAACTACAAACTGACTTCAATAAAAAATAATAACAGCACACCATTGAACCACTTTAACCAACAAGACTTGATTATACCCTCTATGAACTGTAAGATAACACCAAATAAGTCCACAAGCCATTCAATTTAAGACATCTACACTACCTATCGTATTTCTTCATGTACATCCAAGTTATACAAGACAGTTCAATTACTAACGCACAAGTTCTAATTTCCTCAAGCAATCAAATGTCTATCTATCATAAGCAAACACCAAACCAGCTTGATGCAATCCCTGATAATTCTCCCTTCATTCAGCAAGCAAGATGCTTTGTGCAAACACAAATCAATGGTCTAGGTTGATAATATCACTCGTTCCAGAATAAAATGTACCAGAGGTGACATTGTCTACCATGCAGGCAGCAGCCACTCTGGCTTAAAGGGTGGAAAACAAATGAGTGCAAGTCTACCATGCAAACAAACAAATAAAAACAGTGGCATCTTATACCTGAACGATCCTATAGACGCCTGGAATAGACATAAGATCAGCCCCTATGAGCTTTAGCCCAAAGTCAACATGTGGCTACAAGAAAATGTACAATAGAAACAAAGAGAAGATAAGTACGTACCATATATAAAATAATCACCACTTGATATACCAATCTTGGGAAGGAAGAAAACAAAATCAAATAACAGTCAATTATCTATAAGGAAGAAAAAATGTTGGGATTTCAACATCATCTAGGTTATGATAAGATGGCAATAACAACTCCAGACATACAACCACAGATCATTTGCATATGGAGGAAGCCCACCCTAAAAGAAAAAGAACACAGTCACAATTATTATATTATATTTAAATTTAAAGTTGTGTTAAGAAGTGGACTTTAAGTCTAAGTCAACCACACAAAAACCAACTTGTAAGGTGAGATTTGCACTCACATATATACATACTCTAAATTGGCCTTATTTCTAGTCAATATGGAACTTCAAACAAGTTGCTAAACTATATCCATATCTATCCATCCATCTATCTATTTATCTATATAATTTTAAGAAAAAGTAACTATAAATAAAATAAAAAACTCTGTATAATTTTGTTAATATTAATATTAATATTAATATTAATATTAATATATATATATATATCATAATTTTTTATTTGACATATTATCTTATATGTATTTATGAGTCATTATTGTGACACATAAATTTAAATTATATTATTTATCAGAATATTAAAATTAAAAAATGCCTTTTTAAATAATTTTAAAGATGCTAATAATAATTTCAAAATCTTATAGTTATTTATTTTACAAATATAGTTCTATAAATAAAATATAATTTAGTTAAAATTATTCTTTGTAATTTTCATAATGTTAGAAATTTAAATTGAAAATCGATTTTTAGAAAATTATATACAATTTTAATGAAAAAGTGTCATTTCAACATGTATATTATTGTGTGCACTGCGTACTAAATATAATTATTCTTTATCTTGTTGTTATAATAGCATATTCTCTTATCCTATTATATCATATTCCCTTATCCTATCACATCATGTTCACGGCACAAGCCCTAATTGTCCTATAATTTCAAAATATATTGAAAGTCACCTTTCAGTAGTAAGATGCATAAATATCATGACTGTGATTAGCTTTTTATTCTAAACATCACAAACGCAAAGGTTACCACATTTAGGTTTACAATATAAGGTAGTTGTGATCGTGATTTCTAGAAGATAGTGATCCTTAATACATGTGTATTCTAGACGTAAAAACAATTATAGCTCTTGTAAATAACATTCTTTAAAAACTTTCAAAACGGGCAAAAAAGCAATTCAACAATCAAACATTGTGCAATACAAGCAATAAAATAAGACAGAAATATATCCTGAATTAAAGCATTTTGAATAGATGACCACGAATTATACTTGTGCAAAGTGGATCAGTAATACAACAATCACCAACCTTTTCCATGAGGGAGACATATATGTTGGCAAAGCAAGGAAAACTAGGAACCAAAGGCTTCAAAGTAATGCGAGGCAATAGGAAAGCTTGCAAATCTACAACCTGATAAAAATAAGAGATCTCAGTAAGAAGGGGAAAAAAGCACCTACGCCCTTTCTACTAACTCACTCAAACACAACAAATTACCTGCACAGTTGCTTTCAACCCAAATGCCTTAACAGAAACAGTAACATTAGGATTTCCGGCCCACTTTACAGAAGGCTCCATAATTAACTCCTTCTCATCAGTCACATAAACTTTCATTCCTATCAACGTGCATTCAACAAAAGTATTAGGAATATAAATATGACATAAAAGAAAGTTAACAAGAGACAATCAGTTATGGCATAGAATAGCAGAGAAACAGGCCAAACAACCCTTTAATGCAAAGAAGAAGACACAAAAGAGCCATCTTTAAGAATTTAACAACCGACTCATAATTATGAAACCTTGAAGCACAACCTCAATTTCAAACCTTGAATTTAATCGATAAATTTTTATTTTGGACCAACAAAACCCATGACGTTGGAGTTGTGTATACAGTGGCAAACGAGAAAATTGTGTCTAAATGCCGGTTACTCTTTCTCTATCAAATGAACTTTTTCTGATAATGTCTTTCGTGTCCCAAAAAAACATTATCTTTGCTAAACTACCAATATCTAAAAATAGCCATATTTATGGACCTATACAAGGTGCAGTCACAACATTTCACACAATCAAGGGTTCACTCATCATAATCTATTATCTAACGGCCATTTTTTCCTCTTACAACAGATTAACTTCGTAAAGTTAAAAATATAATTGAAGGTTAATATTCAAAACTACTTCTCTCTCAGTCATCAGGAAATCCTCTTCCTAAATTATCCCTTTGTAAACAATTGAATAGTAACTCCACGAAACCAAAAATTGTCCGCACAGGTTGTTTATTTGGGTTCCTTAACCAAGGTCTGGGATTGAACTCTCGATTCGGGCATAAAGTCGCAACTGAGTCTGATTTTGGTACCATTTTATCAAAAAAAAAAACTGGACCGACCGGGGGTATACCTCCTAGTTATACCAAAAAACAAAACTCGATGAATTAGCTGACGCAGTTCACAAAAACACAGTCAAAACCCTAATTAGCTGACGCAGTTAACAAAACATTGTCAAAACCCTAAGAATGCATCGTGTCCAGATCTACTAACCTTGAAAAGTTGGCGGCAGTGAACCCAGCGTGAGTGTTTCAAACTCAACAGAATCAATTTTATATTTAGGAATCTGCTCAGCAATTATGGGTTTTGCAATGTTCTTGGCAGTCTTGCAAATTGCCTAAAAAAATAATCAAAAACATCTCTACATTCAAACAGGCGAAGAAACAAGAGCAACCAAAAGCCAAGGTAAAGCAAGTAAAAACTACAAACCTTATCAAGATACGGCCACATATACTCTAAAAACTTGTTGAGCCAGTCAAGCTTGAGAAAAAAAAAAACGGCGAATCGGGTTAGTTCAACGGCCAAATCCTAAAGCCAGAAAAAGAAACAAAACGAAGCAATAGAGTAGTTCGGTTACCCGATCGAAATCCGGACTTTTTATCCAAACAGGAATCTCCGGAAACATCTTCTGCAAAGTCTCCTGCTCTTGCTCCACCATTGGTTTGATTTCAGGATCCTGTTCAAGGCACAATAACAATTATCAAAGCGAATCACGAGGACAATGCTCAAAGAATCACAGTGTACGGTGCTACACGCACACTTACCTCAACATTAGTGGGTTGAAAGTAGATGAAGAGAAAATAGCCAGCCACAAGGCCAATGGAAATCCCAACCCCGAATCCGAAAAACCCCAAAATGGCACTAAAGAAACCCATCTCAACTCGATCCTTATTCTTTCAGCTACACCCTATCCCAGATCGCGATTCCTCTCTTTACTTCACCATTCCTACTACTACTGAGCTAGCCCCAACAAAATTGTGAAGAAATGAAGATGAAACGGTTGCGTTTTTTTGTCCTTATAGCAGAGGTGGGGCAGGTCAACGAAACGGTCCAAGACCATAGGCCAAGCAATTGAACTTCCAGAGACGATGCAGAAAGCAAAGCATCCAAAAGATTAAGTTAATTACGGAATTAAATACCAATAAAATATATTAACTGTACACGTGGCGTGCATGGGAAGTTGTCGGTATGGGTTTTCGGCCATATCACCTCGCGGTGACCGTGACGCCCAATGCCTCTAACGGTATACACGCCACCTGGCTAGTTTCCATATGAAATACGACAAAAAAATTATCTTTCATATACTGCTTCCAGGTGTGTACTACAATGAGATGAAATTAAAAATAAATAAATAAATAAAAACTTATCCGAATTTTAATTAAAATTATATATATTATTTATAAGAAAATATAAGAAAAGTAGAAGACACGTTGATAAATAAAAAGTTGTTTCACGAGGGTTATACCTTTAGAACATGAAAAGTGGTGTTGGTAGCAATTGCAACTACAATTCAGCAGTTTGACCGGTTGACATTTTTGTAGTATAGTATTGTGTTTTGTGTATGTAGTTGGAGAATTATTGTAAAATTAAAAAAAAAACAAAACAAAAAACTTTTTACGACATTTATTTATGTATTTAATAATATGGATATAAGTAAAAGGTGATGGAAATCTTTCTATCTTCTCTATTTTTCTTATGAATATCTATTTTATTAATGTAGGAAGATATGTCGATTAAAGTGTAATAACAAAATTTGTATATATTAACATATGTGTTATTGAAGATTATATTAGTTTTACTAATATGAAATCTAAAAACTAAAAAAACAAATATTCCCTATTTTAGTCTGAACCATAATTTGTTATTTAAGGTTGTATTTTGTTTACAAATCACTTTCAATATTTTTCATGATATTTTGTCTTCAGAATTTTGCTTTCAAAACACTTTTTTTTCCTATGGCTATATTTGTCAAACACGTAAACATCATAATATTCAAAAGTGAAATAGTGTTTGCTCGTTTTCAGATTTCAATTCATAGAGGTAAGACTAAAATAACCTTAAATAAAACAAAGGGTTATTATAGTAACAAATTTGTTATTACAATTTCAATTGTCATCTCTTTTTAATATAAATAAAGTAGATGGTTAATTAAACATTAATAAAAATAACACATAATTTTTTCATATAGTCTATTTAATAATTTTTTGATTAATAATAATTTGATCTCACATGTTGTTTATTTGGTTCTTCCATTTTTTTTTTCAATATTTGTCCACTTTATTTTCCATATGGTAATCGAATAAAACAATTATATCAAACATTTGAATTTAAACTTTAAAAAAATTATAATTTATTTAGACGTGGGTTTTGGAACTAAATTCCTCAAGTAAGGGACTTTGTAGAATGTACCTAATTAAACATATTAGGAATCTTTTATTAAATCATCTTAAACTAAAACAAACTTTTTGCATAACAGTGTCTACCCAAAAAATGGACTCTGTACAATGCACCAACATGTTGTAGGCCTTCAGAGCGTTTTTCTCTGCTTTAAAAGTAAAGTACAAGGTATTGCCTTCGTAGACATGTATTTACATAGAATACGGAGGTTTCCGAACAAAAAAAAAAACATTTAACAGTTTGATTTTATTTGAATAAGTTCAGATTTAACCTCATATTACTTTTACTTTTCACTTTAAAATATAAATAAATATATTTTAAGAAGTTTTAACACTACACGCAAAATAAAACTTACAACAAGAAAACTAACACACATAACATCCTCTTGGAACAAAGTATTGTCATATATTTTGAAAAAGTTTTACATACTCTAAAAAGTATTGACCTATGTATTTAAAAAAGTTGTATATATTATATTGTTGTCCTAATTTTTTGAAATTAGTTGCTTTATAATATATTTTTAGTTTGGTTAGATTATTTTATTGGTCCTATTCTTATAAATAAATTTTAAAACATTTCTTTATTTATCTCAATTTGGTCTTTTTTTTGAAAAATAAGTTATAATTAGGTCATTTTCGTTAATAATGAACTAACAGAGTTGGTTAATGTGTTGCATGTGGACTCGTAATTTTTTGTTTTTGAAAAAAAAGAATCATCACATGTTAGATTAAGGTTCTGTCAAGTGACAAAGACAGCGTGTTGTGACAATGACGATATCACACGTCATTGTTACTGTGAAAAATTTCAATTTAATTCCTATATTTTTTATTTTGTTTCAATTTAGTCCCAATTTTTTTTTAAACAATAAAAATTTAATTCCTTTTAAATTGAAATAAAATTTAATTATAATTAATATTTGTAGTCAAATTAAATTTATTTAAATTTAAATTCTGCACTTAACTTTATTTAAGTTTAATTTTAAATATTCATATATTTATAATTTTCAAAGTTATAATTAGTTTAAAAATAACAATTTTATAAACTCAAATATATAATTTTAAAACAGTTTTATAGCAATTTAAGATAAATATATTTATTTTAAATTTTATTTAACAATTTATAACATTTTAAGTTATTATAAAATTATTTTAAATTTGTTATTAAACTGTTTTAAAAAAGTTATTTAACAATTTAAAACATCTTTAATTGTTATAAAACTATTTTAAAATTTTACATTTCAAGTATTTTTAAATTGACTCAAATATTATTTGACCACAAACTATTGTTATATAAATATTTGAAAAAAATAATAAATTGAGTTTCAATGTAAAATATAATTTTAAACAAGCTTAATCCTATTAAAAATATCATTGGAACATTAATATAAAAATAAATATTGTCTTAATCTAGATAGGGATGAAACTACTATAGTATAAAAAAAAGATATGAAATTAGGACAAAATAACAAAGGGACTAAATTCAGATTTTTCATATTCAACAATGACATGTAGTATTGTCAGTGTCACATCACATTGTTGTTGTCACGTGGCACAACATCAGTTTGACACGTGACAAAATTTTATAATTTTTGAAAAAAAAAGTATGACCTGACATGTAACACTAGGGATGGCAACAATACTCGTGCCCACGGATATCCGCGGATAAAATCCGCGACGGATAGTTAATACCCGCGGGTATTTATTAGCCGTATGTAGCGGGTATTTTAATACCCACTTATAAACGGGTTGGTACGGATATCATACTATCCGTACCCGCGGATACCCATTACCCGCAAAAAATTAAAATAAAAATTTAATTATATTTTATTAAGTTAAATTTAATTAAAATTAAAATTAGCAGTATATATTTTATTATGTGAAATTTAATTATAATTATTATTTTATTTTATTTTATTTTATAATTTTATATTAAATAATCTATAAAATATAAAATTTTAAAATATTTGTGAGTATCGGGTATCCACGGGTACCCACGGGTTTTAAAAATATCCACAGATATTTTTTAAGCGGATACCTGACAGATAAACGGGTGAATTTTTTATTGCGGATCGGGTTACAGGTAAACACTATCCGTGTCCGACCCGACCCGTTGCTATCCCTATGTGACACATCAATGATATTAGTGTGCTACTAGCAAAAATGATTTGAATGTAATAAATTTTATAAAACATAGACCAATTTGAGATAAATAATAAAAAAGATATCGGTTTGAGATTTCTCTGAAAAATAAAGATGAATCAAGTGATTTAAACTTTTTATCTTTTCCAAATGTGTGTAAAACTTTAAAGAGACGTGTATCGTAAAATTATTTTTTCACATCAGTGTTTTCTTTGATATTCGAAAAATATCGATAAAAGATAGATGATGATATATTTGTAAATAAGTTAATTTTGTTTATGTTACATTGTTTGGGATCTGACATAAAACTTAACATTTTTTTTGATTAAATGTTAGTTTGACCTAAATGTGCAGTTTAAGGTTCCACTCATATTAGTTTAACATAAAATTATATAAATTATGACTTTGAACTTCTTTCTACCTCACGATATATTTTTTTTCCTTTCAATTTTTTTTATGTTGGGCAGCGGGTTTGTGAACATTTTGGAGATCGTATTAAGTCTTTAGTATCTCAAAATTTTCAGTTGAGTCCTTCAATTAAATGTTTATATTAACTTTGTAACTTGATAGTTATCTTTTATTATCATTCTTCTTAATTATCATCACATAATATTCTGTTATAATAGTCCATAGTCTATGACGAAGAAATCTTTTTCAAATATTTATTGTATTTAACGATAATCATTCTTAAATTTAATTAAAATTATAAAATGTTAAACTTTAAAATAAAAATTAAATTACATTTTATAAAAATATTAAATATATAACTATAAAATTATGAAATGTAAAATTACAAAAAATAAAATTTAAAAATTTAAAAATTTATAATTTTATAATTTCAACAATTTCATATTTTCATAATTTTATAGTTTTATAATTATATAATTTTTTATTATGTATATTTAATTTTTAATTTTTAATTTTATTGTGACATTTATATTTTATAATTTTAATTATATTTTAAAATAATTTTCGTCGAAATACAATTACCATTTGAGAAATATTACATCATTAGGGTCTCTAAATATTAAGCAGCCGTAGGAGGAAACCCTCCAATATACTTACCACGTTAATAGAAACATTTAATTGCAAATACTTAAAAAAGTTTTGAAATTTTTAAAATTCAATGAATCATAAAATTTAGTAACCCCATTAAAAATTCTCAAATTTTAATAGGGACTTATAACATAATTAAGTTTTAAAATTAATAATTATGGATATTTCATGATAGTAGATATTTTTTCCTTATTGTGTAAGTCTCGGTGTGACATCAAATAGGTGTTTTATGTTTTCATTATACTATTAAAATTGAAATCATTACTGTTTTGGGATCTCCATCACCACAATGCATGAATGTTTTAATTGATTCATAATCTAGTTTATTGTTGTTTTGTTTTACTAATTATCATTTTCTTGTTAAATTTGCTACATCTATTTTGTTGTATTTTGTGTGTTTTACTATTAATCTAATTTTGAAAAAATTATTAAAAGTATATGGAAATTGGCTTTTGACCTGCTTTTTTTTAACCTTTTTTTATGTATATGGGTTAAATATGTTTTTGGTCCCTCAAGTTTCAGCGAAATTTGGAATTAGTCCCTCATCAAAACTTTTGACCAATTTAGTCCTTTTAACCAAATTTTGTTAAGTTTATCTGACGTTTCGAGCGCATTTCATGATAGTATTTAAGTTAACATTGAAGCAAAAATGTGTCAAACAATATAAATAATTTAAATACTAT
>Ga0099822_1001403_pt1 | contig 27903 bp, 19 predicted proteins | sample CowpeawhiteBW_FD_76839 | JGI IMG/M metagenome (GOLD analysis project Ga0099822, IMG submission 76839) | Root nodule microbial communities of legume samples collected from California USA - Cow pea white BW | ecosystem: Host-associated > Plants > Roots > Nodule | place: USA: California | collected... | reverse complement strand
TTAAAATTTTTTTTTGGATTTTTGTTTTTTTTTTTTTTTTTTTTCTTTTTGACGAAGTGTAATCTTATTTTGAAGGATTTGCTGAATGCCTTCATCTTATTTTCTTTTTATGCTCTTAATTTGCTTTGTAATGCATCAGCGTTCATTGTGGAGTGTTTGTTAATGCTGTTTGTAAGGTCGATTTTTTGTTTTTAATTTTTGTAGAAGATAGGGTTATGAGAAAATGCCATGAATGTGACATTGAAGGATTGCATGCAGTGGGCTTAATAATGATGAAACTATAGCTATAGGAACCAAAACATTGTTTTGAACAATGAGGAAATGAGTTTACTTAGGATAGTGAATCGTTTATTTAGGCTATAAGTAATAGATGTAAGAATTATCATGATTGGCTTTTGTGAATGTTTGATCTTTCGATTGAAAGTTTCTAATGTGTTTTGCAAATGAAAACTATTATTCATCTGGGTATTCATTATTCAATGAATATTAAATCAGTTCTTTGTAAGCTTTTACTATCATGCCATCATTTGCTGGTTGGTGTTGCTATGTTGTCAAATCTTGCCTTTGTTTTGTGTTGATAGACTGGTTTGAAGTGTTATACTATTTCACCTTTTGTCATTTATTGTAAAATCTTCTTTATGTTGAAGATAACATGACCAGAACTGGTATGAATGTTATTGTTTCTTTCTTATATTTAGCTGTGAAGCTTTGGAATGTCATTAGATAACTACTTGAACTTAGTCTGGTTTTGATTTAAGAAACTCTCTTGCCCCTTTCCAAAATAGAATAGTAGGTGAAAGATATATTTGGCCGTTGTTCACTTTGTTATTGTTACATTCAATTCAGCTTAAATGCCTATTGGTGGATTTGATTAAGCTCCTATTACTGTGTAGTGTGTATTATAATCAGTATTGTTATTTGTATCTGTATTATCTATTGATATTTGTATTATAACAAATGGATCGATTGTTATCTATTGATATAGTTAATGAGTTACTGTATCTTTTGTTTGGATTGCATTTTGTTTCCAATAAGCATTGTTAAACATGTTCTCCATTAGAAAATTATGTACTTTTATATAAGTATTTCGCCATAATCTTTTCCTCAAGGTAGCTATTTCGACCATAACTAATGAACTGTTTTCTTTTTTCTGTTTTCAGTAAGTATTTCAGTCTCAAAGGAGGACACTGTTCTTGTTAAATGAAAATGAAGCCTGCTACGATTGATCTGGATGATTATGAGAGTAGTGAGAACCAGATAGTTCCTGATTCTGGAGATTTTAGGTTAGAAAGACGATGGAAGAGACGGGAACTTTCAAATATACGTGAAAAGCACAATCACCATGATAGTGGTACAAGATCAACCATAAATAATTGTGGAAATGTGTCGTTTTTGTCAATACAAGAGGGTCCTATGTCAGAGGATGAAATGGATGAAGATTACAAATTGTTTTTGGTTACATATAATTATGAAGATATTGATGTTGTCAGTGGCGATAACGCTGATGATCCTGATAATGACATTAATATTGGCTACGACAGCGTCCATTATGATCCTCAGTATATGATGTTTTTGGGGGAAGAAAGGTTTCATAACGATCCCAAGTTAGACACTGGGATGATGAATGGTTCAAAACAAAGGTATGAAACAAGAAAAAATGGAAATAAAGGAAGTGGTTCAGTGAGAAAACCGTCAAGTGGCCCAATAAAATCTCAGCTGAATTTGGGGGGTAAAAGAAGACTTAGTAAGAAAAGGCCAAGTGAAGATGTTTCTGATGTGCCCGGGAACAATTTCTACACTGAGATGAAGGGTTCAAAACAAAGCTATGAGACTGGAAATGCAGCATATAAAGGGAGTGATTCACTGCAAAAACAAACAAGTTGCTCATTGAAATCTTGTCAGAATTTGGAGGCTAAAAGAGGACATAGCAAGAAACGACCACATGAATATGTTTGGGGTCTGCCCCAAAACATTTGTCACAATGAGATGATGAATGGTCCAAAACAAACTTGTGAGTCTGGAAATAGAGGGAGTGATTTAGTGAGAAAACAGACAAGGGTCATAATGAAATCTCAGCAGAATTTGGAGGTTGGAAGAGGACTTAGTAAGAAAAGGCCATATGAAGATGTTTCAGTCGTGCCCGAGAACAATTGCCACAGTAATACGGAACTAGATGTTGTGGATGAAGATTACCAGATATTCCTGAATTCTTGTATTGATGACTATGTACCTAGTGAATTAATAAGAAAGACTTCAAGTGTCATGGGAAATTCACAAGTGTCTGATCATGAGATGAATGAAGGCGATGAAGATTACCTACAATATCTGAATTCTCTAAGTATTTTTGATGATGAGGTTGAGTGTATGGCTGAAAGGAATAACTCAAAGACAGACATGCCTGAGAGGAATACCACAAAGCCAGACATGCCTGAGAAGAACACCTCAAAGACAGACATGCCTAAGAGGAATACCACACAGACAGACATGCCCAAGAGGAATACCACAAAGACAGACATGCCTGAGAAGAACACCTTAAAGACAGACATGCCTCAGTGGAATACCACAGAGACAGACATGCCTAAGTGGAATACCACAGAGACAGACATGCGTAAAAGGAATACCTCATATACAGACATGTCTAAGAGGAATACCACAAAGACAGACATGCCTAAGAGGAATACTTCAAAGACAAACATGCCTGAGAAGAACAGCTTAAAGACAAACATGCCTCGAAGAAATACCTTAGAGACAGACATGCCTAAGTGGAATACCATAGAGACAGACATGCCTAAGAGGAATACCTCAGAGACAGACATGCCTAAGAGGAATATCACAAAGACAAACATGCCTAAGAAGAAAACCTCAAAGACAGACATGCCTAAGAGGAATACATCAGAGACTGATATGCCTAAGTGGAATGCCATAGAGACAGACATGCATGTGAGGAAAACCTTAGAGTCAGGCATGCTGGACTGGAATACCTTCAAAACAGACATGCCTGAGAGAAATACCTTACATACACATATGCCTGAGAGGAATATCTCAAATTCAGTTAATGTGGATGATGACAGTAATTCTTCTGAACCTGATGTTATCCTTCTAGAACCTGATCAAATTCATGAGAACTCTCCATTTGTTTCTTCGAAAACATATGATTTGTCTGTGAGTGTCTTTAACTTTGCAAAATGTTACTGTATATTTCATAATCATGGTTCACAAACTTGCATATTGAAGTAAATAAATATTTTTTTACTTTGAAATGTCTGTGTGCAGTGGTTTGGAACTGAAGTGAACCTCAAAGACAACTGGCAATTATCTGCTTACGATCATTCTCAGTTTAGGAAAAGACTTATGAATGACCTTCAAAGGCCTTATGACAAAGAAGAACATGATAGACTTCTGCTTGAAGTAAATCAGAAGAGGAAAACAGAGCGTCATATTGAAACACGTCAAGGGGTGGTCAAATCTTATTGCACTAAGGGTGTTAACAAATCGTATCTTGAGTTGTATCCTGGTAGGTCCAGTATTTTCTCAACTTTTTTGACATTTTCGAAGATCCTTTTTAACTTATAAATTGTTAATGTGAAGTTAAATCCTAACTGAGCCGGTCAAGAGTCAGGTTCAGTGGTTTCTATTTGTTGTTATCTTCCAACATTAAGCATCTCTTGTTACATGGTTGGATTATTTGAATGAGGTCACAAAGAACACCTACAAATAAGCAACATTTTGTGCATTTTTTACACACTAAGATGGTAGTTTGCATCTGTTTAAAATGTAAACCTACAACTGAGATGGTTTTTGCATCTGCTTAAAATGTAAACAGGGGTGTCTATGTAAAACCAAAAATCTAATAAAGGTGTTTGAGGGTGTGCTTGGATTTATAGGAGGCTCTTTAACTGCTTGTTCAAAATCTCTTTCCAAATGAAAACTGAGATGGTTTTTGCATCTGCTTAAAATGTAAACAGGGGTGTCTATGTAAAACCAAAAATTTAATAAAGGTGTTTGAGGGTGTGCTTGGATTTAAAGGAGGCTCTTTAACTGCTTGTTCAAAATCTCTTTTCAAATGAAAACTTATTCTTAAGCTTACTGGAATAGGCTAAATTGAGCTTATAAAAAGTTTTGCTCAAATTGAACTTATTCCAAATCAACATTGGCGATGAAAATAATATAGAACCACAGAAATGAATAATATAATGTTGTAATTTGCTCATGAGCGAATGAACTAAATCTCAACATATAATGGTAGGGGACCTTTGATTTACTCTACTGAGGGTAGACCAAGGTGCCAATAATTCATTCTTGTGGCTGATTATTGTTGTTTAATCATCTGAGTTTTTGGGTTAGGTTATTCAATACCGGTCTGAATTTATGAAAATCTATCGTTTGTGCCAGTTGTTAGGTTGCTTCTGCTTCTTTTGGACAGTTAGGTGCTTCTATTTTCATTTTACAACATTCTTTGCCTAATCTAATGCCATTGTGTGTCAAATATTTGTTTCATTATTGTGCAGAAATAGCTAAAGCAATGACTAAGTTCAGAAAACCAGAAATGGTTTTATTTATCCTGCGCGGATTTATTTTCTGGTTGCAAGTAAGTTAATAGATTCACGTTTACACAATTTCCTGTTGAAGCGATTTTTAACTTGAGTTATTGAGATGAGAATGAAATGAACCCTGTTCTTAACCTTGATTCAAATTGGTTTAATGTTTGATTAGTAAAATATAGTTGAACCGTGGTTGAACTGGTACTAGTTTTTAACAAGTTTAAAAGATATATGATAACATTAATATTATTACACTAAAAACTAGAAATAACCCATTTTATAGATTTTTAACATTCAAAGTACACAAAATCAAAGAGAAAAGTGTCCTAATACTTGGGTCTATGTTTCAAATATACACAATAATATTTATTAACAATGACAAGTTTAAATTTAGAATGATAAAGAAGATGACAAATACTGTAGATTGTTTTATTTGAAGGGGAAAAAATAGAAATAACATTGTGGTAACTATTTTCATTGAAATTTTTTTCTCAAAAAGAAAATTCATAGGATCATTTCTTTTATTATTTCTTAATTTCTTACATATTTACAACTTTTAACACATTGGTGACTATGAGTTCTTGTGCATATATATCTTTTTCCAACTTGTGTGAATTGAATATAATTGTTATCTTGTCGTTCATTGTTTATCATTTCTTTTGCAGAATTTGACCCACCAAGGGATATTTAAGCCCTGGGATGACAACTTATGCTTGGAAATTTTAAGCAAAATGTGAGAAGGGAATCTTTGTTTTTTCCAAGATTTGAAAGGAAGAGTTACCCAACAAAGTCTCTATATATGTTTATAGTTAACTTTATCTTGGAACTTTCACCTACTTGGTGAAAGAAAGATTGATAAGTTGTGGTTCTCATTTGTGTTCTATAAGAAAAAATGAACGTCTTAGAAGCTTTGTCTATTATTTGGTATACCATGGTGGTTCTCTTTTTGTCTATATTGTAATTGCATCATTCAGAACATGATATTATATGTTCCTAAGCTACTTCATCTTGAGCTCATATGCAAAGATATTATGCATGTCTCTGTTTCTGAAATATCTTGTCAACATGAAGTTAATGGAACCCCTTAGGATCAACCTTTGTAGCCAGAGAATGAAAATTCAGTCAGTTTCATATTTTAGAGTGTTGTGTAAATTATATATCCATTTGAAGTTTTATCCAGCACATACACAAACTTTCCTTTTTTTTACACATTAAATTGACATATTCTTTTTGTTGTTACAAGTGCATTCAAGTTCTAAAATTATTATATTTCAACTTCGTGATGAGGGAGATTATTGTAATAGTAAAAGAAACAAGTAGATGTAGGTATTTTTTTTTTTTTTGAGAAAATCTTAATGGAATTATTGTAATGTTATTGTAGTGTTTTATTAGCTTGCCACTATAGTAGATTGTGACTCTTATTGTGAATAACTGGAGCCAAATGTTAACAAAGCTTTCACTGTATTTATATTTTCTTTATTCTCTATAGGCATGGGATAAGTTCACATTGCGTATAGAGTTGGAACATTTTGAATTGTAGAATCTAGAAATATATTTATATGAAATATATTTTTGGATTATACAGCTCAAAAAATTGACTACGCGGCTAATTTTCTTTATGACATTCATGAGAAATCTGTAGAGGTGGAAGAAGAAAGCAGATTTTCTTTATGACATTCATGAGAAAACTGTAGAGGTGGTAGAAGAAAGCGTTCAAAATTCATGCTTAATGCTTCTTTTGTATTTTAGTTCATAATTTATATTTTCAAAAAGAAAATTGTTTGGATATTTATGAATTAGTTTAATAGTGATTTTAAAATGGTTTTTTAATAAAAAATAATTTAAATCATTATTTGTATATTTGATAATGTGTGTGTGTTTAAAAGAATTGGACTGAATGGTAAGAGTTTAGTATTGAAACATACGTAACGCATGAATATGAATTGGGATTTTAAAAATCTAATTTAAATCTTTAAATAATTGGAATAAAATTAAATTTAAATTCATATTTTTCTTAAGAAAATTAGTTTAACATTTTATAGAATGAAAATTCAAATTAGATTCAATTTTAAACCTAAAATCACATTTTCTTAAGTAAAACAAATTGAAAATTTATGAATCGGTTTGTACTATTTTTAAAATAGGATTAAGTACAAAATAATTTAAAATTAATAATGTTTTCTAAGATTATTCTTAGATTGAAAATTTATTGAAATCTTTATATTTTATAAAGTGTATAATCAATTATAATATAGAAAAACAATGTTTCTCATACACAACTATAAAATAACATGTTTATTCCCAGAAATAAAAAATAATTTAATTAGGTTTGTTCAATAGCTTTTGTGTCTTTGTTTTCTTGGGAAAAAATTGTTAATTAAGAGTTTATAAAAGAAACCAGAAAACAAAAATATTTATACTTTTCTTTATTTTCATACTAATGCAAAGAAATGGAATACATGATATTAGGTAGAACATGAATACACTACATAGACAGTCTCTATATATGTATTTATTGTGCACTTCTAATGTTATATATTTTTTTTATCTTCATGTTACAGTTGAATTAGGTGAAATAATGTTTATTTTAATCATAATGATTTGTGTACTGTCAAATCATAATTTTATATTTTTAATTAATAATTATTTAAATAAATCATGTTTCTATACAGAATAAATCTTATATAAGAACGTTTGAAAAAATTATTTCTTTCATGATGTATTACTTATTTTTATTTTGAATATAGTTTGAAGTTGAATTTAAATTAAAGGTATTTTTGAAACAAAAAGAAAGATGACCATTTTCTTTCCAATAAACATGTCTGGATCATTTACTATGAAACTTATTCCACTACCTTCTCTCCCTTATGTTCATTTCTTTTCCAAGCTTTGAAAACTAAATTTCACTTAATGCCATGAAATTTTGGAATATTACGGTTAGAAATTGTATGAACTTGAAGTAATAGAAAATTTGAATTCATTAGTTGTCACTAATCTGATACGAATTAGAATTTAAAATTGATTAGTCAAAACTGTATTAATTATTTAGAAAGTAGGTTTTATGAATTATGCTTTGTATAATTGTAGAGCAACATTCTCACTTTATTCACTCTCTTTGATATCTACCACTTTGAAGCTGCATGCATCTTAGACAGAAAATAACCTAAACACCTTTCCCATAGAAAAGACAAAAGTTGATTTCCTAATTACATATTTCTATATCTGAACCAACGATAAACCTCAATGATTATGACATAATCGAGTTAAACGCAACTCCAAGTTAATTGTTAATGTAAATTGACAGTTCTACTGAGGTAGTGGGGGAAGAAAATTTGTATCTATATTACTCCAGATGTTATTGTACAATGGTAAATCCGCAAAAAGAAACTAAGGGGAGGGGGGTGATAAATTTTTTAGTTACACTTAAGCTATGCATTCAAAACAAATGGGAAAAAAATTTAAGGGGAAAAGGGAGCTCTATACTACCTAAATTACCTCATTAACAAAGGACCTAAGTCTCCACCACTTGCGTGGAGGATATGTGAGTCAGGTGATTGTGATGTGAACTTTGTTTTCAATAGAAGAACTGGTTTAATGAGTTCATCAAGATCATCCAAGGAGTCATTCTCACACAACTCTGCTGGATCAAATGATAGATCATCAGTGTCTGCCACTTCTTCACTCACAACATCAAGGCTGATGTAGTCAGACAGTTCCTCTTCAATTTCACTACTTTGTTTATGCCGGTTTGCAGCAACCATCATCCCAGATTCAGAAACATCAGCTGCAGGAATAGAACCAAAATAGCGTCCTCTGGTCTTGTTCTGATCTCCAGATCTCTTCCTTTTCTTTCCCTTGCTTTGTTTTTTGGGGTGATGAAGTTTGCATTTGGATCCTTCAGTACAGCTTCCTGTTGCTTCAAAAGTAGGACAGACATAGCTGTGCTTCTTCCGACACTGGAACAACATAATTTGGCAAGTATTGAGTTAGATCACAAGGTGACATGAAGTGGAAGCCAGTAGAGGAGTTACTAAACAAAGTAAAACTTCTCCAGAGAGGAAAGAATTTTTAGCTGAAATAATAGACATCGGACAACATTTGGCAGATCATCAGAATAATTAGCAACCAACAACCAGGGAAAAAGGACACGGGATGAAACTAATAACCACCACAAGTACAATGAAAATTCCTATGCTACATATTTTTCTCGAAATAAATAAATATCGTGAACATTATTCATATGCACAAAAATTGATTTAATAGTGGTACAACAGGAAAATGTTAGGCCTTCAAATTATGCAGTAGCCCAATGGAAAACTTATCTTTATTGGTTAATACCTCATTTCCATCAGCACAATATCCCCTGAGAAATCCTTCACAAATAGATGCATTGGGGTTCACATTGACATGTCTATAAGGACAATTACTGTTTGAGCATAAACCTGGCATGAGACATGTTAGAATCACATTGTCAAATTATTCAGTAGATGAAAGACAACAGCCTCTGCAACAAACCTTGCAAAAAATAAGAACAATCTGGCATTCTCTCTGGAATAACCTGCATAACAAATCAGTTAAACTCAGACTTTAGATACAGATCAGTAGATATCATATTCAATTTGTTGGACCCCAAATGTTAAAAAACCTGGTGCGTTAATTTGCAGTTGGGAGTAGAACATAAACCATTCAGGAACTTAGTACAGACAGCAATTTTTGAAGGATCATGAATATAAGGACACTTCCCTCCATCCTTTTTACATTTCCCAAATCTGGTAAAAAACTGACAATATTTCTGCTTTCGAGCCAACCGCTGTCTGGCTGTGTGCAAGCTCCATCTAACTTTTTCATTTGCCAATTTTCGAGTTCGTTTCTTTGGGTCTCTGATAAGCTGGTTACCATTTCCAATTCGTACATATCTGCAAATACTCACGGCAGTCATTTGAATAAAACAGAAAGACTTAATATTATACAAGCTTTTCCTTATTCACCAAGTCTCATCTTAAACGGCTTGCTAAACAAGACAACCAACAATGATGAAATTTATTGCACAAGATATGAAAGGCTGAAAAATAAGAATGTGCATACTCATCGTTTCCAATCACTAATCTCCTTGGAATGTAAGCACTTTTGGAAGCCAAACCTGAACTGGTAGATCCTGAGGACTGGGATTCATCGACTACAAAGATAAGAGAAACTTTGTAAAATGAACAAAGGTAATAGAAACTTTTAACTTGTAGCAAGAAAGACATAAAAATATGCCAAAAATATGTCGATAGAAGAAGAATAAGCAAACGAAAAGGACAAGACCACAATTCTGTATGCATTTCCAACATGGCAGGCAACAAAAGATTTCAGAATCTGATGCCCCACCTCCTCCTTGCCCAAACAGATAATCTACACTGTAAAGCAGCCTAACTACCGTGGAGTATCAGACACAAAATCATCCATATGCAATTGTGAAGAATCCAAGAATGATATTAATCACAATTCATACACCTAATTTATGCATACAAAAATTATATTTGGTCGTCATTTACATAATCTGTGGAAGCATATCTTTACCAAAAGCTCAATTTCTGAAGAGTAAACTGCAGTAATATTTTCAGAACTGAACCAGCAAATGAATCACTAAAACAAGTTGTTTAACTTTACAGACGTAAGAAAAAATCATTTAGACGTGACAAAAAGATAAAAACAAGGAATATAGAAAATATATTTCTACTCTCATTCAATGGATTTATCACATTAACAAGTACACTAAAAGCATTATACTGTTCAATGTTCCAAATTCCCGTCACACCACAAACTTGTCCTCCGGTGATTGGAATCCAATTCCAAAAGACAATGTTAATCATTTGAAGGCTTAACATTCATCAAGCTGATAGATGTTATCAATACATATAAAATACAATTTTTTTATCTAATCTGATTAATGCTCTAATATACACTATCCACGCTAAATGTCTTAAGTCAGAAGTACAATGTCCCAAAAGCATGTATTCATTTAAATAATTGCAACATGCTAAAAAATGTAGAAAAAGTAAGGTAATGAAAAATCCAGGTAAAATGGTTAATATAAAAATGTTACCCACCTGAAATCCTCTGGAGTGTCCTCCTGGAGGGATCCATTCTGTAACGAACTGAGCCAATACGAAATATACGCTCTCCTGCACATTCAACCACTACTTTCAAAGTCAGAGTAACTGACAAAGATAATTAATACATGAAGCATAATTTTTAAGAGCACAAAAACAGAGTTGTCGGCACTATGATATGACGAACTCTCATGGAAAGAATGCTTCCTACTCTTTGACTGAGAACTGATGCAAACCGCATTTTTCTGCTCTCTCTTCTTCCTCTCTACAGCAGCAACAGCAAGTGTGGCTTCCTATAATAATCATGAGAAATTGTATGAATCATAGCTTAGATCTATTTTGTCCTTTAATACAAATTATGGTTAAATTGAAAGGAAACTTCATTAAAAAACACAGTATAAAACACCAATCTAACCTCATTAGCTTGCTTTGAGTTCTTCTCAATGGATTTGGACCATTTCAAACTGCAACCACCAACACCTAAAACCCTGGATTTCCAAAGTGAAAACCCATGTTTTGACCTAGTGTAAACAGTATCCCTCTTTCTCAATTGAAGCAATTTTTTGCTGAAAGACAAACATTAATTGACAACTGCAATTGAATACTGTTGATGCACATGACCAAAACAAGGCAAAAAGGTAAACATACATAGCGGAAGCAATGCAAATACTCAAGTACCTGATTGCAGATACGGAACTGCTATTGAAGCTTGAAGCAAATGTTGCTCTTTTCCATCGAAACAATTGAGGCAAAACCTTTTGATTATGACGTGAATTCCTGTCATGTTCAGAAGAACTTTTGCTACAGAGTGTCCACACTAGTGAGGCTCTTGAACGTTTGCATGAACTCCTGACAGCTGCAAATGAAATCACTAATTCAATGAAACATAGCATAAAATTGGAACAGCACTGCTGGTTCTGGATCCATCTGCTAATGGAGTTAAAACACAATGACTCAGAATGATATGCAACATGAATAAAATCATATCACTACCAGGTCAAAACCCACATCCATAATCTATTATTAAAAATTAAAAAAAAAAAAGAGGAGCCATATAAGAAAAGCTCAAGTCATTTAATAGCAATTTGCTTGGAAGAACTTGCAATTTCTAAACAAGCATATAGACTAACATACACCAATTCGAGAAGGCTCCTCACAGTGTAAAGGTATGAGGAAGGGTCAACGTAAGCAAACATAGCCTTGCATATGCAAAGAGGCTGTTTCCAAATTTAAACCCATGGCCAGCTGGTCACCAAAGCACAACTTTACCGTTGTGCCAAGGCTCATGCTCAAGAAACAAGCATTTAATATTAACAAAATATAACAACATAATACGCAGCAACTACAGGATAAGTAAATATAGCAAGTAGCAACTGATAAGCAGTCAAGAACAGCAAGCAATTTACTATGATTCTTATTAGATACACTATAATATTCAACTGAAAAAATCCATTTGAATCTCGAACAAAAAGACCCTCACATCCTGTCTAAATCATAATTAAACTTAGCATAAGACTCATAAGCACGGGTGACTTAGAAAGATAGATAAATTACACAACAAAATAAGTAATTCATGCATACCCTTATGTAACCGCTTCTTACTAAACCTCGTATTGCAAAGAGCATTACTAGTTCCTTGTCCATCAGAATTTGCCATGCCATTAGGCACTACAGCAGTTTGGTTGGTGTGGCTTTCAAATGTAGTCCTGACCAATTGATTTTTTCTTCTCTTGTAGTAGCCATCAGAGAAGGCAGTTTGGCCATTGTCATCAGTGGAGACAGACACATCACACGAATTTGATGTTGCAACCAATTGATTTGTTTTGGGCTTTATATATACTATTCTCTTCGTATTCAAAGAAAGAGGATTGCCTTCGTTTACTTCAACTTGACTCTCCCCATTATCGGATGGAACAGGTTGGTTTTCTAGAATTTCACAATGCTTCAGTGCATCTTCAGAAGAGTTCTGTGCATTATTATTAATTTCTATAAATGTTTTAGGATCAGATACATTTTCACAGGAACCACCAGAAGGTTCTACCAATGAGGAAGATGTATTTTCCTCTGATTTGGTGTCAATTGGTAGTGGAGGTGTTCTCTGCCTCTGCCTCTGCTGAGAATATGTTGCTCCTGCTCTCAGGTACATTGGTTGATCTGTCACGTCCGCCCTGCTTTCAGATTTAGTGCTTTTTGATATTTCACCAAAGCCCGAAGAAGATGACTTATTAACAGGGGAGATTTGAGGTAGAGCAGGAACTGGAGTAGGTTTCCTTACAAGACTGTTTCCTTTACGAACATACGAGGTATTTTGAAAGTTCCCTTTCCTTTCCAGAATTGGCCTTTTGGGAGGAACTGTTCTTACTGAATTGATTCTAGGTACAGAAATAGGGGGATTATTACCTGTCCGATGCCAAGTTCGAGGCTTTGACACATGAGTTGAAGAGGCAGATGTCTTGGTCTCCGACTTCAAAAAGGTAAAAGAATGACCTGGAAAAGTTTTGGGAATGACACTACCTGACTGATTTTTGGTCCCACTCAACCCAAAACGATATGAATTTAGAGCCTGAGTTGTAACTTTGGAAGAAACTTGGGATGGTTCTGAAATTGTTTTCTTTGTTATCATATTACTGTGTCCAAATGCACTATCTGACCTACTATTCTGTATCGTCTGATGTACCGACGAAGTATTTTCTTCAACCCCACAAATATTTTCATCATTGATAGCTGTGAATTCTAAAGACCTTCTATCCGGTACTTCAGATGCCATCCCTTGAGAAAAGATATCTGATAATGCGCCAGGTGCATCCACAATGAATTCGTCATTCGAATTACTTGTAGTGACTTCATCACCACTAGTTGGACAGGACATAAGGTTCTGCTGAGCAAGCAAATCATTCTTAACATTGAGATCATTAGGTTCCATGTCAGGTCTTGGTGACCTTTGCACAAAGTCTCTATATTGATAATTTTCCTTAACGGCCTGTAAATCAGTCTTTTCTCCCAATGTATTTCCAACACCTAAAACACCAATTTGAGTATTACTCACAAGCACAACCGGAGTAATGTTTTCTTTGCACTCACCTTCCAATGGTGAGAAGTGATCGTTTTGAAATGCCAAGTCCTCACATGGTGAAAAAGAGACTATATCTGAGTGTTGTAATTCCGAATACTCGGAACTCATGGTTTCCCTATTTGCATCAGTAGAGTCAAAAGATCCTCCACTAAAAATATTGTCAGACATTTTGGTAATACTCTCTGAATAAGGCATTGACTGAACAGAAGGCATTGACTGAACAGAAGACGGTATGCACATACCCATGCTTGACAAAGCAAATTCTTTCTGATGTTCTTGGTTATCATTGAGATTGACTGGAGTTTCAACATCAGATGTGGTGGTAACCACAATAACAGCACTGATTTCTGATTGACATTGAGTGAAATTTGGGTTAGCTGTGACTTTTTTCCTTTTAGAAGATGGTGAAACCTCATTTGCATCATCATTGTTGTTATTTGCAGCATAAAACTGAGTCTCTAAAAACTCCCCTTCCTCATGTAAAGCAGTAACCCCATCCAAACCAGTTATTGAGTCAACATCGTTTTGAACAGACTGATCTAAAACTATAGAAGCAGATGGATCTTTCGACATTAGACCCGTGCCTCCATCCACATTATTAGCAAGGCTAACAGGATTTACATGATCTGGGGATAAGGACTCCATCTCTGAACTCAAAATATTTAATTGTGTTCTAGCTTTTCTCTTTTTTATCTTCTTTGTGTTCCCTTCACCAGATCCAGCTAAAATATTAGAATTTGGGAATGTTTTTTCTGTCTCACAATTCTCAGGGTGCATGGTGACATCACCATGGGCCAATTGGTTTCCAGCATCATGCATGATACCAGAGCCGTGAACAATACAATCTTCTAAATTAGATGATCCATTATCAGAGCCTTGCTTCAGTGCACTGGAATGTTGTAGGCAATCTAGACCATCTTGAATCCTAATTTTTCTTGAACTCGAAAAAGTATCGCTGGTTTTTAATATTTCATCCCCTGCATCTACAAGATTGTTATTCAGTGGGGATTGTACACTTGAATAATTCCCAACTGATAGAGACCCTTCATTCTGACTTAATTGCTTATTACCATAATCCATGTGATTGACTTCAGAAATAGTACTCCCACTTAAGAATTCAGTAACCGTGTCAGTACCTGGAACAGAATTATTTGCACCTAAACAATCGGAAGTATTTGCATTATCATGCATAAAAATAATATTTCCATTATCAAAGACATCATTATTAACATCTAAACAACCTGAATCACTCTTCTTATCTTCACTACTAGAAGCACGAGATGGAAATTTTGAAATGTTTCCATCTCTTTCAATTTCAAACCTGGATACTTCCCTATTATCAGAATCTTTGTCACTCTCACAATCTTGCGATGTGGAATTTGGCCCCAAACTCAGCTGCGGTAAACCTCCCTCTTTATCTTCTTTCAATACATCACCTTCCTTTAGCAAAGAATGTAAACAGTCTGGCACTTCCTCAACGATGTTGCTTTTCTCATCTGAATTAGCTTCAATTTTCTCAGGATTAGAGGCAGTTGACGAAACCAGTGCAGCACTCTCGACTTCCACGGTTCCAGGAAGCCTTTCTGCCGGCAGTGAATTCGGCACAGATGTCGTAAAGTTTAAACAAGCTTTCCTCTTCACCATTCTCTTAACAATTCTCTTCTTCTTGACAACCGTTATGGTCGATTTACCAGAACAGACATTGCCAGCTTTAACTGAATTTGGCACCGCATTTTTCCCACGAGAATCATCAGCCTCCCTGGTGCGAGACCGAGAAGAACTATTCTTAACACTCTTCCGCACATTAACCTCCTTCCTCAAACCAGACCTATCATTCCCTTTGCAAGGCGACCTATTTAAATCCACAACCACAACGGAAGACATTCTATACGGCTGCTGCAAACCAGAGTAATAGCCATCAGAGCCCGAAACCCTTTTATTCTTCTCCCCAGAACCCAAATCCGAATCTAAAACCGGCGTCACATTCAAATCAGGAACAGACACTGAACTCGAAGGCGGCGCAACAATAGCCTTGGCCACCAGAGAATTGGACTCAAACGAGATATCAATCTCAACAGGGCTCCCTTCTCTCTCTTCCCCCTTCACCCCATGAGCCAAATATTGCTCCTTTCCCCTGAAAAAGCCATTGCTACCTTCAGGTCCATAACCGGGGTACCGTAACTGCTCAACCTCACGGTTCCTATGATTAGGTTTAACAGTCTGAATCCTAAGAAGCGCGCTCTTCTTCTGCACCTGTTTCTTAGGAGGAGTACGTGCGAATTCATGACCACGCTCTCTACTATTCCCTCTACTATACCTATCCACATTATCAGAACCATGATAATATTTGTCACTGTTACTACCCTTGCTAACTAAATTAGAAGAAGACTCGTGCAACTCTCTTCCCCTCTCCCTCTCCCTCTCTCTATCACTCATCACCCACCTCTTGCTCTCCACCCGGGACCCTCTACCGGCCACGTCAGTGTCACATTCCACGCTGTACACGCGCACGTAGGGTGCTGGCTCTACGTCGCCCTGGCTAGGCGCGTGGTAGTCACCGCCGCCCCACGCGAGCGCCTCCCTGGGGTTTTGCTCGTAGGCATCCACCACGAGGCGGTCACGGCGCCCAGGGTCATAGCGGAGGGTTTCGATCGGGGGAGGCGGCGGCGGGGGAGGGCGGTGGTGGTGGTGGTGGAATTCGCGATCGAAATCATCAGTTCTAGGGTTAGGGTTCCAGGGGATGGCGGTGGTGCGGCGAGGAAGGAGGTCGTAGGTGAGAGAACGTGAATCGTCTTCGAGGGTGCGGTGGGGGAGAGATGTGTGGTGGTTGAAAGAGAATTGCTGCTGCTGCTGCTGTTGGGGTTGGGGAGTGGAAGGGGTGTAGGGTTGCGGCAGGGGAGCCGCGTGGAGGGTGCGGTGGTAGGAGAGAGGCGGCGGCGGCGCTGGCGGCGGCGGTGGGAGGTTGCTATGGTGGTGGTGGTGGTGATGCGATTGAGGGTTAAGGGAAGTGTAGCGGGTGGTGCGGTGGTCCTGAGGGTGGTGGTAGTGGTGGTGGAGGAAGTGGTGTTGATCCATTCGATCGGAGCGTGGATTCGAACGAATCGGAGATTTGATTGATTGATTGAATGGATGTGAATCGAGAATTTGAGATATGAGATGAAAGGTTGTGTGTGAAAGGAGACGTATTCAGAATTTATGCGGTTTCTTTATTATTCAATTGGATTCAATTATTGGTTATGCCTCGTAGGACTGGGTTACGTAAAACTTCTGTCTTTCTGTTTCGGATCATCGTTACCAGCTCTTGTTTTTCTTTTCTTTTTTGTTTTTTTTCTTTAAATTTATCATTTTGATAGATTTTCCTGTGTGATTGTGTTTTTGGTGAAGATTTGGTTTTTAGGATTTAGGTCAGAACTGATACGAAGAGTTGATTTTTTTCAAGGTAGACTAAAATCTTAAAGACTTTTCATTTAAGTGAAATAAAAACGGTAAAAACCGGTCAATCTCAATGAAATAATGATATTCTAAGAAAAAGAAAATTTACGGCTATATTTAAATTAGTTTTATTTTTTAATAAATATATATAAAATAAAAAATTAATAGATATTTTAGGATTTTTTTTTATATTAGATATATTAGGAATATCTTGAATATATTCAAATGTGATATATTAGGATATAATAATTGATTATTTTAAAAAAATAGAATATATTTAACCTAATCAGTAAATTTCAATGAAATAGTGATATTACAAGAAGAAAAAAATATGTCGAGTTGTGTTTAAATATCTCGACTATCCGGATACGTAACTAAGGCACCACCACATGGCAGTAGAATTATGTCCTAGCGATGAGACGTCACCGCGAGGCCTTCGCGAAATTATACCCATACTGGAGGCACCACCACGTGGCCTCCGTGGAATTACGCCCTGGCCCTAAGGCACCACCACGACCCCCCGTGGAATTACGTCCTTTTTGTCAAGGCACCACCAGGAACTCCCCTTAAGAGGGCCCATGGAATTACGTCCAACAGATGAGGCGCCACCAAGATCTCTTACTACAAGAGTCATGGAATTATGTCCTACCTGTACCTTATACACGTTCCACCCACCAATCAAGAATTTCCCATAATATTAACATCATGCATAACAATCCCATCATGCAACTCATACTTTCCAACTCATACACAATAAAGCAATATATCATTTCCCTTCAACCTCATAAAATAAATAAGACATCATCCCTCATACCATTCAATTAACGTATTCAAGCCAGGAAAACAAGCAACCACATCATTTACCATTCACATTATAGCACACAACTCGCCCCTGTCTCGCTTAGGCTAGAAGACCTCGCTCAGGCGAGGGAGATCCCCTCGCTCAGGCGACTCCCTTCTCGCTTAGGCGAGAGCTCGGGTAGAAGAACAGTGGCTCCTGCGAATCCTCGCTCAGGCGAGTCCCTTCTCGCCTAAGCGAGATACACCTCGCTCAAAAATGGAGGTGAGCCGCCTAGGCGACAACTCGCACAGGAAGTCTTGGGCGAGTCTCTATTAGTCTCGCCTAGGCGAGACAAGCTCGCTTGGGCGAGAAAACTAGAGTTCGCCGCTGTTCATACGTGCAAAACACATAAACAACACCCAAAGACGCATTTTGTCCAAAAGAATCAAATCATGAACCCACTTCAAGAATACGACTTAAGCTAAAAAAAACATGCAGAGACCACAAACACCCGAAATCACTAGCTTCCCTTACCTAGAAAGGGCTTATATGGGATCTCGACACCAACTGCGGAGCGCAACAGTTCGAGGAGCAGTCTCAGAAACTGGAAGAACAGCGGGACAACGAAAGAACAAGGTTACTATGGAACCCTAAAAGGAAGTACACGAAAAAGAGCTTCAGGGAGTACAGATACAAGCTTAAGAACACTTACATGGAGCGAAATACAAACTGAGCTCGCGAAATCTTTGGCCAAGATCGGAGTCAAGCCCTTGCAGAGCGTTCTAGAAGGAAGGGGCAGCGTTTAGGGTTCTGTTTTTGCAAGAATGAGTCAGAAATGGGAACCCTAGTAGCTTTAGGGCCTTAGCACCCTATGGGCCAGCCTTTAGGCCCAACAGATTAAGGCCAGCCCTTAAACATTAGGGCAGAAATTAAAACTAGGCCTTACAGTGTGGATTTAGTCATTTTTAGTAAAATTTGTTGAGTTTATTTGACGTTTCAAACGCGTTTCATGATAACATTTGTATTGTTTACATGGTTCAATTTTTTTTTTTTGCTTCAATGTTAGTTAAAAAACTTTCATAAAACATGTTTCAAATGTCAAATAAATTTAACTAAATTTGGTTAAAAAGTTTAAATTCATGCATTTATAGAGTTGAGGGACTAAATTGGGTCAAAGTTTCGAAAAAAGACTAATTCCATTTTTTGTTGAAAGTTAAACCAAAAACATATTTAACCCTTGATTATTTTCAAAAAGATTTCAATCAAATATGTTTAACATACATATGTATGTTTATCCATGGTTTTAAGAAACTATAAATAGAACATACAATTATAGGGAGTACTCATTGAATTCTCTCATTCACTATTATACTCATATATTCTACAATTCCTTAAAACTCTTATTGACTTGAGCGTTGGAGAGTCTTTTACAAGTATATTAGCAAATATGTTGGCTCTAATCCCATGGTGGATACTAGATGTTCTTACTGAATTTGGACAAAATGTTTGTAAGGTGAAAGGAGTGAGATTCTCAAGAGTCGAGTTGATAGCTCAAGAGTGAGCAATTGATCAGTGTTGTTCGAAGATTAAAATACATGATGTGTAGTATTGCTTGTATGTGCTAAATTGCTTTGTATTCATACATTATGTGTGTCAACGAAAGCAATAAGTCTGGTAAATACAAAGGCTAAATCTTAGCATCAAACAAGTTTAAGGATTAGACGAGTCAAAGTGTTAGACGAGTTTAACAATAGAAATCATCAGGTGAATGCATTAGATGACCTAAGTATCTATGTTAGACAAATAAAGTGTTAAATGACTAAGGCATTAGACAACAAATGGTTAGACAACCTAAGACAACTTAACTCACTAGACGACCTAAGTGTCAGACGACCAATGTCTTAGATAAGCCAAAGCAGCTTAAGTCATTAGACGACCTAAGTGTCAAACGACCTTTGATGTTGAAATATTTATGACGTGCTTTGAAACAAGTTTTTGATCTCTAATTAATCATGCAAATTAATATATTGATACATTTGTTTAAAATAGAGATTTAATGAAATGAATTACAATGAATAGTATCCTTCTAAAAGAAGTAAGTTTTTAAATCAAATGTTCGAATGAAATTAATATTGAAAAATATCCGATGAATGGACTGTTTGATTGAATGGAAGATATATAACGATCAAATGCATAATTAAGTTGTACAAATTTTCCTTAACATGACAATTTGTGAATGTTGAAGAAAGCAGAATTCAAAATCAGGTATGAGCTCAATCACAAAAGCAAAGAAGATATCTTGAAGAGCATAAACTAATTCATAATTAAAGTCTTTAAAGATGACATTGAATATTCAAATTGAAGAATCAAATTAAAAGAATTGATCAAGTTATTTCATATCAAGAAGGTTGCACTGGAAAACTACAATTCAAAGTCTCAACGACATTGAAAAGTACAAGAAAAGGAGAAAAGAGAAAGAACAAAGTTTTGTGAAATTGTCATATCAATTGTATCTTAGACAAATTGCATTGAGAGCTTGAATGTTGTAATATCATTCAACGAATGAAGTTGTAACTTGTGAGCTTGGTTCTCCTTTGAGAGAATGTCATTTGCTTATTGTTGTAATTAAGAGTTCTTGATCTCAAGGGGAGATTGAGAAGGATACCTAGAGAGGTTGATACGCGGTGTAACTTGGAGAGGTTTGTACTCGTGTACCTAGAGAGATTGAAACTCGTGTAACCTAGAGAGGGTGATACTCGTTCAAGATTAAAGTTATTGATTAGTAGAACTTTTTAAGAAGGTTGCTTAAGGGACTAAACGCCTCCTTAAGTAGATGTGAACCAGTATAATTTGTTGTGTGCATTCTCTTTATCCTTACACCTCTATTTTCAAGTAGTAAATTCGTTTGTAATATATACATATGCGCATGTTTTGAATTTGTTTTTCAGGCTTTATTCATCCCCTTTCTAGAGCCACATTACACCAACATCTACATATGCATGTTCCCAATACAATTAAGCTTGGATGTCTCGACATCCATAAGCTACCAATACAATTAAGCTCGAATGCAATTGACATCTGCACGCTACTAATATAATTAAGCTTAGATGCAATCAACAACTACAAGCTACCTAATTAAGCTTGAATGCATCAATATCTGCAAACTACTAATACAATTAAGCTTGTATTCCAGATATCTACAAGTTACTCGTTAAAGCTTGGATCTCGGATATCCACAAGCTACTCATTAAAGCTTAGATTTCCAAACATCCAAGAGCTACTCATTAAAGCTCAGATTCCGTATATCTACAAGCTACTCGTTGAAGCTCAGATCCTTAGATATCTACCAGCTACATACAAAATAAAATCAATTAAAGCTTGGATCCAAGTCATCTTATGTCTACTTAAAACACGTTAAATTAAAGTCATTTAATGTATTCCATTAATCATATCAACGTAATCCAAATTGAATATGTGGAAGTCATTTTGAAATAAATGATCACATAATTGGGTGAAAGTAATAATCCAAAACCATTTTGAAAATACAATTAATTATCCATGCTGATATTCAATTAATGGTAAAACATGTTCATCCATTATTGGATCTATTACATCTTGTCAACACCCAATTTCATTTAGGAAAATAAGTTTGTTCTTAAAAAATAAAAATAAAATGTTTTTAATTAATGATAGAAAAAACAAAAAAAGGGAAAAAAGTGTAATAATTTTTCTTTAGACTTTCTAGCATTAAAAGAAAAAAAAGAAGGGAGAACCCAATTTGTTTTTAATTGTCACACCCTTTACATGAGCCCAAATGTTTTATACATATCTTCACCCCCACTATTTGTTGTTTACACTCCTCACATGGCATGTTAGAGAAGGATATTTTAAAATTTATGTTTTTTAAAGAAGGGTACGATTTTAATAATTAGAAGCAAATATTCTCGATAATAACGTTTTTCATAGAAATATTCCTGGTAATTATTAGAATCAATTATATGAATATTATGTTATGATTTGAGTTACGTAATATGTTGCATCAGGATCTTCATGTACCGAAAAATATATGATTCTAATAATTACAAGCAATATTTCTTAATAATTTATAATCAATACCTTAGATATTATGCGATGATTTAATTTCCATAATATGTTTCACCGGGACCAATTCCTTCCTCATATATTTCATTATAATTAAAGACTAGGATTATAGTGGTTTTCCAAGGTGTCTATATAAGCACAAAATCTCTCCAATGCAAGACACACAAAAAAATTCCACACTTCTCTTCCTTTTTTCATTACTAGAGCACACACAAAAATGGGATCACCTCTATATCCTCTCAGTTGGATTTGCTTTATTTGTCGCCTTGAAAGATAAGTTCTTTTCTGCTTCTAATGTTATTCATGTATTTGTGAGAATAATAAAATTAATGGGTTGTGAATCCTGACATCATTACTCTGTTACAATATCAAGTGTATGATTATTGACTCAATATACTACTGAACGTGTTTGGGGTTTGATGTTATGTAATTCTAGGAATGAATTCATGATTGATATGTATCGTATGACAACATTATAAACTCCTTTGTAAGCTTTTAATTCTCCTCTTTTTAAAAAATAAAAACAAAAATTATAAATTGTACTCTTTTTATATATAATTTTTGGATATAATGTCAAGTCTTGGATTTGTTTGATAATTTAAATTTTTTTTATCTTGTTGAATCTCAGATTCTCTTTATAATAAAAAAAAATTAAAATTAAAATTAAAAATATCAACCAACAAATATTCTTTTACAAAGAACTCCGTTATCCCTGATTTTCTAGATGGAAATACGTAGGAGCGAGGTAAAATCCTTGTCGGGCCTAAAAAAATAAAAAAATAATTTTGTTTTTTTCTTTATTATTTTGCATATGTATTTATTTTGTTTGATTTTTGGGGAACAACAAATATTTTAAAAATCTACTTTTATATTGCATACTTAATTAAAGGGAATTGTCTTAGGACAGACGTTATGAGGTCCTAATTCCTTCCCCACACATAACTGACTCCCAAACCCAAATTTGGTTTCGAAGACTATTCTTTTTTTTTAATTTTTTTCTATAGTTTTTCATAATAAACTATGGTGGCGACTCCTCTGTACCTTTTAAATTATTTTCATCGTCCCGCCGCGATTTCAGTTGCGACACATCTCATTTACATTTAGCTTGGAAGGCTTGTTTACTACCCTAAAAAATATTAGGAAAATATTTGTGAGATACTTAATATTGTTGGTGTTAGGGATGACAATGGGGCGGGGACGAGTTTCGCAATCTCATACCCATCCCCATAAAAAAAATCATTCTCATCCCCATACCCAAACCCAACGGATATTAAACTTTTGTCTCATCCCCACCCCCACCGGGTAACGGGATATACTTGTACACATACCTATATCCACTTTCTTACTGTTTCAATATCAATTAATTAATTTTCATAAAATAATATAAAATTACGGTAAAGGAAATATAAAATTATCAAATATTTAGTATTAAGTATAGGTTTGTTTCTTCGATATCAAATATTTAGAAAGAAATTATAATTGTATACATTTCAAATTAGAATACCAATAAATTTCATGAAAACCAAAACATTTATTAAATTTGCAGTGGAATACCAACTAAAATTTCATGAGAACCAAAGCATTTATTAAATTTGCAAACATTAATGAAACCGAGTTGATAAAATTTAAAAGTATTTTGAAAAAAATATAAAAGGAAAAGAAATATTCAAATTAAAATATGTTTTAAATGTCTATTTACATTAATTTTTTAAACTCTAATGAATATCTTTTTTGTACACTAATAAAAGTTATAATACATCACTTAATCAAAATCATGTAAAGAATAAAGATTGAAGTAATAATAATAAATTTTCAGCATAGGTCTTGTATCTTTTGAACTTCAATATATGTTGGATGGTGATAAAAAAAAGATTCATAGCAATTATATTAAATCTTTATATTATAGTAAATAAAATTTATTTATACAATTATTGTAACATCCCATTTAATAGTTTTCACGCTACTAAATAAAATATTAAATCTTGATCAAACAAAGCAGATAGTATGAATAAATTGTTATAGAACGTTGATACAATCATCCAAAATAACCATATAAATCCCTGATGGCAAGTATAGTTATACAAGAAAAGGTTAATCTATACATCTCAAAACTCCATAGCATCTAACCCAAAAACTACCACGGGACTTCCAAGCAAAGGATCAACTTCTGTCCAGGAGAGAGGTGTCATCATCTGGATTCTTCTCTGCTCACACCAAAAGGAGGCAATTATTGTAAAGGAAAGACACACAAGGGAAATAACATATACAAGAAAGGGTAAGCTAATTGAAATAAGAGAAAATCATGCAGTTCACAATATAAATGTCATTCATAAAACATAGCTCAATTATATAATTCTAGACTCGATATCCGGATTGTGTAAGACAGTTAGCTTCCCTTACCTTTGCAATTACTACTAGTAGGGACTCTTTCAACAAGGGCACCTCAATTACACAACCTAAGGAACTAAAATACATAAACTTAGAGTGAGGATAGGACCCTAATTCGATTTGGTAAGAATGGAGCTCCAGAAATTCTGAAATTTGAAGAAAATTGAGGAAACCGAATTGACTTACTTGGAAGAGAAGAAGACTCAGCTAGGGGAGAGATTTCTATTCTGGTTCTAGGTTCAATTGTTGTAACATAAATGAAGGATGGGTCAGAATGGAAGTTCAAGCTTTCTATTTTAGAGAGAAGGCAGTGAAAACAAAGAGGGAAAATTGTAGAGTGAGGTTGGAGTGTGTTGTTTTGTGGTGGCAGAGAGAAGGAGAGTATAGGGGAAGGGATAATGGGGTTCTCACAATCTCCCTAACAACAAAAATTTTCGACCCGAAAATTGAGACTTACCTAATAATAGGTGTGGATATGACTTCCTCACATCCTCTTCCAATTCTCACGTGGAATCACCCGTCCTCTTGTCCCAGATGACCTGGACTAGACTGATGGACTTCCCTCTGAGCTGCTTTGTCTGGCTATCACCAAGACCATCAGGCTGAACCTCCACTAAAAAATCTCCTCTAATATGCAATTCTTCCACCTCAAGCACATGAGAGGGGTCAAGCACATACTTTCTGAGCTGGGAGACATGAAACACTGAGTGAAGGTTGGCCAACTAAGGAGGTAGAGGTGCAAACTCCAAAGGTTTTCTCCTCTGATCAGCATAGGATTTCTGCCTGCTCTGAGATGCCTTCATCCTTTCTTGTATTAGCTTGACCTTTTCAGTAGTCTACCTCAACAACTCTGGTCCCACTACCATCGATTCTCCATCTTGGTACCAGCACAAGGGAGTTCTGCACCTCATGCCATAGAGAGCCTCATATGGCGCCATGCCAATGCTTGTATGGAAGCTGTTATTATAGGTAAACTCGATCAAAGGCAGGACCTCGTCCCATGCACCCAGATGATCAAACACACATGTCCGCAAAAGATCCTCGAGAGACTGGATTGTCCTCTCGGACTGGCCATCCGTTTGGGGGTGATAAGCTGAGCTCATAGTCAACTTGGTGCCTAAGGCACTCTGCAACGTCTACTAGAATCGGGATGTGAATCGTGGATCCCTATCAGAGACTATACTCGACGACACTCCATGCAACCTCACGATCTCACTAATATACAACTGTGCCAGTTTTGCCATGGACATCCTCAGATTCACTACTAGGAAGTGAATATTCTTGGTTAGGCGATCCACTACAACCCAGATGGCATCATGGCTCCTCACCGTCCATGGCAAATGGGTAACAAAATCCATAGCAATGCTATCCCATTTCCACTCTGGTATCTCCAACTGCGGTAGCATCCCTCCAGGTCTCTAATGCTTTGCCTTGGCCTTCTGGCAGGTCAACCAAGATGACACATACCGAGCAACTCCACTAGACACTATTAGATGGTTGCATCTAATGACATCCTCTCCTAAAACTACCTGCAACCGCATGTCTCTAAACTGCTCCACCAAATCCAACTCCCTGACCATCATATAAGATGCATGGACTGTTTTTCGGCTTAGGGCATCAACCACCACATTTGCTTTCCTTGGGTGGTACAATAACTCGAAGTCAAAGTCCTTTAAGAACTCCATCCATCGTCTATGTCTCATGTTCAACTCTTTTTGGTCAAACTGGTACTTCAGGCTCTTGTGGTCACTGAAAACCTAGAACTGTGCGCCATACAGATAATGCCTCCAGATCTTTAGAGCAAACACCATAGTTGCTAGCTCTAAGTCATGTGTGGGATAGTTCTTCTCATGTGGAGATGCAAAAGAATTTCATAAAAAACAAACAATTAGAAGAATTAAACAATAAAAGGTGTGTAGTAATATATACATACATACATATATATATATATATATATATATATATATATATATATATAATATTAATAAATTGACTATGAAAATTTTTTATAATTTAAACGGGGACGTGGATATGGTGGAAATAGGTATTATGGTGGGTATGGGGACGAGGACGGGGCAAATATGTACATCCAATGGCAGATCTTCATCAAAAAATTTGAAGGGACCCAAATAACATATTTAAAATTTATATATTTAATTATTGTTATTAATTTAACAAAAATGTATATAATTGAGTATTGAATTTCTATTTAGAAAAATTACAGTTTTTAAGTTGTATTTGATATATAATCCATTTTAAATAAATTTTTTTAATTTCATCTATTTCACTTTTTTATTTATTGGATACTCTCATATTTGAGAATGTCTCCTCGTTAAGTTTCAAAGAATTAATATGAAACTCTAACCTATAATTCTTCGAATATTAAGAAATGATTCATCTAATTCGATCATTAGATCTTATTATCATGTTTGAAAATATGTAAAGAAGTAAATCTATCTTGTTTCCATTTTCACAGATATCTTCCCTTTACTCACTTGAAAAAAAAATGAACATATTATTTTATTTTTCATCAATATACTTATTTAAAAAAATATATTTAAGACTAAACATAATTTATCAAAATTTAATCTAAAATTGAGACACGTAACTACTAAAAAAATTGTATGATAATCAAGCAAAAGCTAAAAAATGGTTATGAAAAAACATATATTATATAACTTTTCCTTCTATATTCATAAAAATATAAATATACAAAAAATTTATGAGATTAAAAAAATATTGACTTTTAAACTAATATTTCAGTATCAAGAGATAAGAGAGAATTACATTTCTATCTTAAAACGGGGATGGGTACGAGGCGAATATATACATCCTCACACCCAATTGAAAAAGTTGGGAATTCCCATACCCATACCCAGTCAGTGCGGAAATTCCTCGTCAAAATAGGACGAGTTCGAGTAATACTCATGGGGACGAGTTTATTTGCCATCTCTAGTTGGTGCAAGATGACTCTAGAACGAGGTTGAATAGAGTCTATAAACATTTTAAACATTATGTGCATATATAAAGGGATTAAGACAAAATATAAGAAATAGACTGTACACACAAAATTTATACTAGTTCAGTCTTAACACAAGGGATACATTCAATCTTTCAAGCACCTAGCTTAAGAAATTCCACTAATGAAATATCCTAATTTGATTACACTGAATATTAATCTCTCCAAGTATCATGAGTATTAACCTTTCTAGGTATTGCAATTATCAACCTCTTCAGCTATCATGAGTACATATACCTCTTTAAGTGAGTACAATCTCTCCATATAACAAGTATAAACCTTTTTTGGTATAACCTTCTTAATCTTCTTGGTATAAATACACATTTGGTACCCAAATTTTTTCGGAAAGTTCAATGTGGTACCCGAACTTTAGGAATGTTCAATTTGGTACCCCAATTTTCTAAAGAGATTCAATTTGGTCCTCTCCGTTAAGTTGGAGTTAACACCGTGTCCGTACAGGACACGTGTCAAGC
>Ga0099822_1001394_pt1 | contig 27951 bp, 10 predicted proteins | sample CowpeawhiteBW_FD_76839 | JGI IMG/M metagenome (GOLD analysis project Ga0099822, IMG submission 76839) | Root nodule microbial communities of legume samples collected from California USA - Cow pea white BW | ecosystem: Host-associated > Plants > Roots > Nodule | place: USA: California | collected... | reverse complement strand
TTATTGTGCATTTATATATTGAAATTAGTTAGGTTAAGAAATTAACCAGTAGAGAAAGGCATGGCTGACCTAGAAGGAGGAGGTGAGGAACCAAGTGCTTCAAGTGGTTTCTTTTGGGTAGCAACAGACTTTTTAAGGGATGGCCTTGCAGATATTCTAGAAGCATTTGATGGAATCTGAGAGCTTAGCTGATTAGTTTCAGAAGCAGACTTAAGAAATTAAACCGAGATCGCAATTCCACTAAGAACACTCTGATTCCAACTGTTCGAACGCCAACTTTCTAGCAATGTGATCCCACACCCTCGCGATTCTTCTGCAAACCCCTCCTTCCTCCAATTTCGACCACGAACGCAAACCCTAGAATAAACCCCAAATTGAAGCCTAATAGAGACGCTCATTCTGTTTTCTTACGTATTAAATGCACAACATTTTTCATTTTTTCGAAATTAATTATTTATTACAGCGCCATTTTAACGGAAGGGACTTCATTGAAACAAATTATCAAAATTAGGGATCTAGTTAACACTTTAAAAAATTGAGGGACCAAATTCAAATTTACATACGAAAATTGGGACCAAATGAATAATTTAACCTATATATAATCTGAATGACTATAATCTTGCGGAAAAACTATTGTTAAAATGACGAGGAGTAGGCACGTACTTGTGTAGAGAAGATTTTATGAAGATTCCTTCATGACAATAAACTATGTTAGGCTAGTAATGGATTAATTGTAAACAAAATCACAATCTAAATATCTTTACACAATACTCTAATCAAATTGTAACAAATGTGAAGGAATTTAAAGAAGTTAGTTATTGGGATCTGTTTTCAAGTTTATTTTATATATATATATATATATATATATATATATATATATATATATATATATATATATATATATATATATATTTTACAATAGTCATGCATACAAAAATGTAATAATATTATTTGTTGTGGATTTGCACTTTATGTAGGAGGATTGGTCATAGAAAATATAGGATTAAGATTTTGATATGGATTATTGAATAGTCTCTTTAATCATCCATGTAACAAACTTAACTTTGAATGTGGATTAGGATACCCAAATAAACCTTTTATATCTATTTCATTTCTCTCTTTTTTCTGTTGAAAAAGTAAAACTTTAAATAATTTTCACTTTCAATTTTTTCTAATCTTTTGAAAATATTTGTTGTAATTAATCTTGAAGTAATTTAATGTCTCTAGATATACGTATATCTAGGCATTAAATTACTACATAATTAATTTTTTTTATTAATAATTAGCAAAAAAAAAATTATGCATGTATTACACATGTATAATTTTTTTTACTAATTATTAATAAAAAAATTAATCATGTTATAACACTTAATTTATTATCAATTTTATCATTATCAATATAATTTATCTTTTATTTTATAATTTTCTTAAATTTAATAAATATTTTATGATAAAAAAATTTATCTATAATAAAATTGTAAAAATTATTTATTTTATTATTACCTTTTATGAGAATATTTGTATTTAAATTTAATAATTTTTTATTTTATTAATTATTATAAAATTTAATTTCTAGTTTTCTTACTTTTTGTTGTTATGAAAAAAAAAAAGTAAACACATATGCCCTGCCCCTATGTTTCTAAGAGTTTTGAAAAGAGCTTTTATCAATAGTAATTAGACAAAGTTGATAATAAGTACAAAGATAAAGAAAATAAGTTCATTCATTCTTTTATATGTATTTATTTATTTATTCTAAATTATGATCAGATTAGTGTTAATATATAATAAAAAATATATATATACAAAGTCATATTTTAAATTCAAAATATGCTATTTTATAAATTTTCAACATTCTAAATACATATAAGTGGAAGCAATATTATGTTAAACGTTTTTTATTGTGATAAACTAATTTTTGGTAAGGTTTCATTGGTTTTACTAATTTTCTTTTTTACCAATTCAACCTCATTTACAGTTTTCTCAATTTTCATTGTGTAATTTTGGGGCTACAAGGTATTGTCATTTTGAAACATAGAGAATACCTCTAGTCGAAACTCCATATTAATTTTTTTTTTCCCAAAAAGCTAATTGGATCCTATTTTCAGCAAATTAATATTTAAAAAATGTATATGAATTCATGCGAAGTTTAAGTGCTTTTAGATTATATTTAAATTTTTAATTATTTTAAGCAATTCATTTTTTTCCTTTCAATGTTGTGGAAGCCTAGTGTAAGTAACAGTAGAGAAAGCAGAAGCACGTGAAATGGCCCCCGCTTGCTTCTCAAATGTACCAATTAAATGATGAAATCTGTTGTTACGTCGGGTTCGCTAGTGCCCTCATTTATTTTAAATCCGCATTTTTCTTCATAAACTATTGTGACTGTAATTATAAACTGTAAAGATATTATCTATTTAGATTAATTAGTACAAAGTCTTTTCAACTTAAACAGCAACTAAAATTTAAATGTGATATACAATTATTTTTATCCAAAATTAAACATTTCTGACAATAATTATTAGTTTACAACTTTTATTTCTGTAAGTGGAGATGTCAATAAATACGTTCTATAATAATTTTAGCAGTCGCTATTCTGCCTAGGTTTTGTTAACACCCTAGGCAATAGGTTCTTCAGCTTTTTAATTTTTTTTTTATTTTAAATGATTTTTTTGTCTTGGTTCTATTAATACTCGAGATAATAGATGTTATTTTATCTAGGTTCTATGGACATCCGAGGTAGTAGGTGTTTTAACTTTTTATTTTTTTTTATTTTAAATAATTTTATCATTATAAGAAAATATTTTATTAGTAATTAATTTTAGTGAATGACCAATTAAGATATTAATTTAAAAAATAAAAATTATTGATTATTAAAATAGTCATTATTATAAATAAAAAATTATAATTGGTCACTAAATTGGTAATTAATTAATTAAAGACCAATTTCGAAACTATGTCATTTTGGTAGCCAAAAACCTAGTTAAGTTTAAGTGACCAATTTTCGTTGATAGCCATAACCATGGTAGCTAATTTTAAAAATCAATTTAGTGACCAATTATATATTTTTATTCATAATAGTGACTATTTTAGTAATTAATAATTTTTTACTTGTGAATTGATATCAAAATTGGTCACTTTAATTACGAACAACTTTTGGTCACTAAAATTAGTTATTAATGAAACATTTTCTTATAAATATACTTCAATTCTTTACAACCGAAACATAATATGGACATTTTTATTTTAGTTCCGAACCGAGACATAAAGACTACATTTTTACCTCGTCCATATATCTTGAATATAAAACTGAAACCACATAGTCATAATAACTGCGGCTAAAATTCTTTACTGCATTAGTGTTAAATATGTAAATGAATAATAGAATAATAAGTATCAAGAGAATGAGTTGAAGTAAATCTCTATCATAATAAACATGTTCTTGTATATGTTTTAATAACCATATTCTTTTAGTTAATTATCTAACTAAACCTCATTTTTTCAAGTAATTTACTACTTGATTATAAAGTATCTAAATATTTTATATATTGGTAAAATATGAAATATATATAGCTAAAACAAATTACAGTCCAGCATAATCTTGAAACTCCAATTTTTTATTTTTCTCAATTTGATTAAATTAATTTTAAAGCACAGGCCACCTTTTATCTTGAAAAATCAGCATTAAAAAATTTAATTAGTATAAAATTTTCAATCAATGCAAAACTTGATCATTTGTTTTGAATAAAATGTGCTCTGGAGGCAAAAAGTAAAGTATTGATTTGAAACAACTAACAAGGTTGAAAATCTCTTGTTTGTTTTTTATATCATAATCAGCTACTATACTACAAGTTACTTACCCCGAACATGATTTCATTGCAGTGTTCCACCAATTTTCGAAATAAAGTTGAAAAACAGAAACCAGAAAGCTGAAGGGGTCAGCAATGTTGCAGTGCCTTTCCTTTGAGAAACATGGTCTGCTTCGGAGGAATGATGGTGTCATTCCTTATCATTTCTCAGAACAACTCACTGCAAAAATGCTTTCCTTTTAATAAAGTACACAGCTGGTTAGAACTGCAATTGCAATTGTCAATAACATGGATTGCACCACATTATTTGAGTTTCAAACGGATGAATTTATGACAAGAGAGTTTTAAGAATCCATAAGACAGTGTTCTTTTAAAGTGAATTAATGTTCATAGATAATTGAAAGCGCTGACTTGAGGGATATATCGCGTTCTTTTGTATGAAATATAAAGTGGGGCAAAGCATTGTGAGATTTGACTCATAATAACATCTCCTTCCTACATGAGATTTGGGAGTGATTCTCACTACTTTACTAAAATACCTCGTTATTTTATCACCATTACACCACCATATGCGACTCAAAACAGTTGCACCACGTCCGGCGTTGATGCCAAAGACACCAACAACAGCCACCACCAGCAACTTCCAATAAAGGCAGAGGTGTTCTTCAACTCTGTTGTAGAGAAATGTTTCATAGTCTAACACAACAACTTCTTTCTACCGCAAAAAATCCAATAAAATATTTGGAACATGTTACATGAAAAAGGAAACCAGGTAAAATAAGCATGCATGTAAGAGGGAACCGGTTCCAAATTCAAAGTAATTGGTTACATTGAAGTCTTCAATTTTTTTTTTTCAATTAGTAAATATCATGAATAATTTTTATCATCATCAAAAAAATTTCAAAATTAATTACAACTTATCTAAATATCATTTTATATTACTTTTAATACCAAAGACAATTTGATAATCTTATATTTTTATCAATTAAATTTTATTTTTTATTAGTCATATCAGTCAAATCCTTCAGAAACTTTTACAAAATTTACCTTCAAATCAACTCTACTATCATCTTAAAATCCTTTCAAAAAGAAAAATAAACTTCACTCTCAAATTTACTCAAATCAATCATATCCCTCTCCTTCAAATTATCCCTCCCAAGAAAACACATCCTAAGATTCCAACTCATAGTTAGTTTATAATGGTATAACAGGTAGTTTGTAGTTTCCTTAAGTACATTTTCAAAAATTCGATTTTTCACTGTGTGAATGGTGAAAACTTTATTCAAAACAGAATATTATCATTACTGAAAAAAAAAAGAACAAGAAAAAGTTTGGAGTTTAAATTAGAGAAAAAAAATACAAAGAAAGTTTCATATCTATTTAATTTTTCTTTTTTCATTTTACTTTTGGACTTCAGAATTATCACATTACTTTAATTTATTTCCATTTTTAAATATTTTTTCAAGAAGCTATCTAGGAATGTTCTTATGTTTCCTAAATTTATGAAAAGAGATTAAAAATAAAAGGTCGATTTTGTAATTATAAAGTGAACAGATAAAAGTAAATATAAATACACCATTAAATTGTTATTCTAAGTTTTCATTACATTTTTTCTATTCAAATGTAACATCTCAAATGAAAATTTACAAATATTTTATCTTTATAATCTTTACATTCATTTGAATTAATATGATATAAGTAACTACATATTTATATTATATTATCCAATATACTTTTATTTCTCTAGTAATAATCAATACACATAAATCACTAATGAGTGGTTTATTATCAATCACTCACTTGTTATCATGTTAAAATTTATCATTCACATTATAACGTATATTATCATACGTTACACTTATCATTTATTTATTCATTTGTGATTTCTCAAAAATTCCCATTCTAATTCTTCATAATTCATGCCACATCAAAATGCATGACACATTCTAAATTTTCTTACAATTCATTAAACTTTAAGTGAAACAAGAATTAAAGAAAATTCTAAAACTAATGATCATTTGAGTGATGTATGCTTACTTGGGCATCATTATTTTAAAAGACAGAATTTTTCACCTTTGTTCAATATCCAATTGACTTAAAGAAGAAAAAAATCAGAAATTTAAGCGAAAAAATCCTAACACATTTATATGGAAGCTTTAAAAATTGGAACTTTCTTCACCTATTCATTTAATGAATTAATAAATTAATATTTTAAAAATGAATTTGAATTGATAAGTGATTCATTAGTCAAATTAACCGCGCTACTCTTCAATTAATAAAAGCATACCTAAAATCCCCAATTAACTCCCTTCGTGACCAAGCTTTTGGATGGGACCCTATGGGTTTGTGTGATAAAAATAAATGATAAGCTTTTTTACGATGAAATGATAGTTAATTAAAAACTAAAAAAAATTAACGCATTTAACTTAGCAGCTTTTTGATAAATTAACTATTCAATTAAATTTAATACATATAAAATCATATAAATAGTGACATTTCATGCTATTTTATTTTATCAATAACAACCTATTTTAAATCATTGTGACTTTTAATTAATTTGAAATATTGTATTAAAGATAAAATGTATTATTTAAAAATGAAATAAATAGTATAATATTAAGTGATAAACAATGAAAATAGTATAATAATTAAAACGATAATTTGGAATGCTTTGATGTGAAGATGAGTACGAGGATTTTAGAGGAACCTTTTAAACGATCAAAAACAAAAGTAAGAAAATTATAATTAACTAGTAGAATTGGATTTTATCAAATGATTTTATATTATCAAAAATAAATTATAAATAATTAATAAAATAAAGTATTAGCTAACAAAAGTCTACATTTCATGTGGAAAAAAAACGAGCATTCAACAATTTTATCATCAATTCTCAAACATTCTGCCTTTCTGCAATCTGAAATAACCATATAAAACTTAGATTGCAAGGGTTATGAAGAAACCTTCCTTGTTGTAATCGATTTATTTTTTAATGCATAATTTGCTCACGTTAACATTATTTAAAAGGTCTTTCAAAAAAATTTACAAAAAATACAACAACAACGATATATGAATTCAATCTCCATAAAAAATCGATATTACCTCAAATTTAAAATTTTGAAACAATAAATTTATGATCTTATTCTTTATATATTATTCAATTCTTTTATTTCTATTCAATAGTAAACTTAGATTTACACTTTGATATACCACAATTCTAATATCTCACGAAAGAAAAAAAAAAACTTGAAAAAATAAGATGTATTCAATCATCGTATATTACAATATTTAATATCTCGATCATCCTATTCAAATTCACACATAAAGAAGTCGCCAAAATGATCATTAAGAAAAAGTGTGAGAAAGAGATCGAAAATAATGTAAAATCATTTCATTATAAAGACAGAACATATAGGGATAGGGCATTCTTATGAGTCAACGTGACAACTAAGAAGATGCTCTTTTCATCCCTTCAAAACACTCTTACTTCAAGCTTGCAATTGCTTTACAATAAATTTAATGAGACATTCTCTCCATTTTTTTTTTCAAAAATTCACAAGAGAATTTGATAAAAAAATAATTATTTTTTGAAAATGAGTTCAGAGGTACTATAGTTTCCTCATAGGCTAATACGGTCTCTTGATTCAGCATTTGGGCTAGTCTAAACAACTATAGAAGGCCCATTGGTAACAACCCATTAGTCTTAGGCAAATTTTTTCTACTCCCTCTATATTTTTCCTCCTCCATTCCAAATGAATATGAAAATTCTCGTTTATCTTTTATGAATTGTGGAATCTAAATAATATATAGAAAATAACTTTGGAATTGTATAATATAGAAAACTTTCGGATTGCATAATTAAAAATTATTTTCAATTATCACATTATATAATTTGAAAGGCATTTTTTATTTTTAGATCGTACAATTTAAAAGTGATTTTTTAAAAAAAAAAAATCTTTGAGATCGAAAAATTCAGAAGACAAAAAATGACTTTCGAAAGTTGAAGAAGGTTAAGAAAAAATTAATTTTCTGATTGTACAATTTATAAACCATTTTTTACTTCTCAATTACACAATCCAAATAATTTTTTGCTTTTAAATTGTGTAAACTGAAAAAAGTTTAAGATTTTTTTATCTGTATTATGTAATTCAAAAATCATTTTTGATTTCCAAATTGTATATCCAAAAGTTGAAGTTGTTTTTACCTTCCCGATTGAACAATTCAGAAAAGGTAAAATGAAAGTTTTGATATTCACGAACTATAAACCACAATACAGGTCTAACATTTAAACAGTACTTCCTAAAGGATTAAACAACAATCTTCAAAATTGATTTATGCTAACATAAGATACTAAACACCAAATGTTGGTGTTCCCACATCTTTGTCAGATCATGTTCAAATATGGTGTGACCAAGCAATAAAGCAAAGAGGAGTTCAGCAAGGCAATGGCTGAAAAGAAATGATGATGGAAAACTTGACAGAGTTTCATGTTGTAATGCTCAAAAGAAGACAACCAACCATTCCCTGCTACAACTACATGTGGGTCGACTTAAGGATCTCAAATTTCATCACAATTATGGAGATTCTGACCAAACCATATATAAGCTAACATAATTAGATTCTGTGGGCTTGGTAATGTGGGAACACCACATTCCACAGAATCAAGAGAATCAGGTTCAGACAAAATTCAAAAAGCATATTACTGGTGACACTGTAGGCCTTTTATTTGGTGATGAAAGTGAATTCACTAGCACCAGTAATCAGAGTGTGAGATTGATTTTGGGATGATAAGAGAGTGTGCTTATGTTATATATGATGATGTTTTTGGGGGTTGTTGGTGACTATGTTCTACTGCAATTAAGAAGCAAAACATGTTCCTCATTGAAGATAAAAATTCAAACACAATCATTTGTGATATTCCAAAGATTCCAACTCTTGTCCTCATAACTACCACTTGGCAGGGACAGAGAGCTATCTCAAAAAGTTTGAATGCGACCTCTCAATCTAAGCCTCTCCAATTAATCAACATGTTAATAACACAATCACGATTCTTATTAGATTGCTAATGTTTTTACTTTAGTATAACCATGGAATGGTTTGGTTTTAGGTAAAATATTAGAGTGTTTCGAGTGAGAATTCATGAATAACACCACACTAAATGAGATACGAGTCTAAATCCATATCATACTCCTTCTAATTCAAAATTTTAAGATTCATGGATTTATAGGGTTTTTTTTTTTTTTCTCGAATCCTAATTTCCTTTCCATAATTGGATGAATCCTAAACTTGGATAGTCAATTATTTTATGTTGTAATGGGAATCAAATGTTTACAATGTTCTCATCCGAAGCTAAGGGATGAAAATGTATAAGGGCTTTTGGACCATTTGTGTCAGTTACTCTGCCAATTGCTAATGATTTTGGTTGGACCACTGGTAGAAATTGGGCCTACAAATAGATGTCACAAAAAAGTTACCAAGATATTGTAATATACACTCACTTTAATTTTAAAATTACCTTTCATCAAATTGAGAATTCCTTTATAATAGTAATAACATTTGAATTAACCAATTATTTTTAATAAATAGTTAAAGAAACAATTTATAAATAATTGTATAGATAAAATTGAGTATCAATATATCATATTCTAAAAGTAAAGTACAGTTTTAGCTGAATCAATTTAAATATAGTATCAAATTTAAATTAGTGAAGAAAAATAGTTTATTTATTTATAATAATATTAATTTAATTTTCTTTTATTTTTTGTTTCACTTCCCAATATATTATATATATTCCATTCCATACATGCATGAAACTTATTTATGCGTTGCATAATACTTGCTCTTTTTTAAATAAATAATTTGACACAATGAATCACAATCTTGTCCTATATTATAATATTTTTATAAAATATCAGTGTGTTGGACGCTAGTTTATGTGTACGAGAAATATATATAAAAAATGTATAAAAATTTAATAATGAGATTCACTTGTTAAAAATAGAATGAACGGGTTTTAGTTAATTTCCTATATTAATATTTTTATAGTTGTTAAACGGTTTTATCTAAATACATGGAAGATTCAATTTCTCGTTAAGTATTATTAACAATATATATGAGTTTATAAGTATTATTTTTGAATTCCCATTAAATGATAAAGATAATTTAAGTATAGTTATGTTATTATATAATATATTTTTAGGAAAATATCAAAGTGATGATTATGATTAGATTATTTGATTTTTTTTTTATTTAAATTAGTAGTTTACTTTTTAATAAAAAATTATTTATTTATTTATTTTGGTAGTATTCTGTAAAGAGATGTGATATTGATAAGGTTTAATGTTTGAATATTATTAACCGTACAATTACAGAAGATAAATGAAATATATGGTAGTAAGTACGCTCCTTTCGAGTTAGGGAGGTTAAACTTTAGAGTATTCAATTAAATACTGTCTAGATGTAAAAATAATGTGTTAAAGATATTGTATGGTTGTGAATGAAAAAATAGATTATATATTGATGTAAATGGTTGTTTAAAGATTAAAAATTGTTAGATTGAATTTTGTTTTGTTTTTTTGAGTATTCTATATAGTGTGAAGTATTTGAAGTAGAAATCACATACTTTGTTCTTAAATATATGTTTTATAAATTGATATTGTTCAAGTAGTGACTTGTCATTTAAACGGCGTCTAAATGATGAATTATGATTCATGGCTTATTGTCACTTGAGTGAGATAACATGAATATGCTCGAGTAACATGGTATATATTTAAGTGATAACTTTAAGTTTGAGCGAGAAAGACCAGGATAATTTTATCCCCTCTAGAACAAATGACACTCAAAGAATAACATAATTGTTCAAACGTTAAGTCTTAATGGTGTACGACTTTCTAGAATATGTGAGGCATACAACTATGTGTTAACTCTCAAGAGATAATATTATTACTCAAGTGTTTGTGAAGTGGTGTATTTTATCCTTTTGAAACTTGTTGTACATGAGGCAACAAATACATTCTCAAGCGTGCCAAAGATGCTCAAGTAACGAACGTTTAAGCATAAAGTGATTAGTTGAGCGAGTGGCAAACAAAATTAATTATTTTCTTTGAATTTATCTTGTTGAAGTAGTGTAAGATCACTCAAGTGAGAAAAACTTTCTCGTGTTGTCGAAATTAAATCCACAAGTGTAAGAAATCCGTTCAAGTGACATTTAGTCGATGATGATAATGATATTTTTTATTTATATGTTAAATTAATTAATTATATAATGATATTTTAATAGCACGAGTATGAACCTTTATTGATATGTTGTTTCTTGTGAGTGTGTTACAATTTATGAATGTGTGGTGAGGATATCTAATATAATACTAACACAAAATTCATTAAAGAAATGAGATATCATATCTTTACTAATAATCTAATCACTTCAATAAAATTTTATGTTAGGACAAGCTAAATAAAATTCTTATATCACTACTTTTTGAAGCAAATACCAGCAATCACCCTAACGGAACAAATTGGGATTGATTTTTTCATATGATATTTATGTTGAGTTTGATATTACTTTATGGTGAGACATACTTATTACAAATTTTCTAGAAAACGATGAGTATGACAAATTACACTATTTCATTAATATGTAGTTGACAATTTTTGTATATTGGTCGAAAGTTATTCAATTGTAATTTATCATGTGTATATGTATATGTTATACTCATAGTATATATGATTGATGCATGTATTATGTATATCCTATTATGTAATATTTATTTTTAAAACTAGTTCATCCTTATGTACATTTTTATGTGAAACGCTATAATATGTATGTGTTTTCTACATAAACAAATAACTCTTCTTATAATTGATCATGATCAAATATACAAAGGTTGATAAATAAATATAAATGTAAAATCCTTCCTATATACATTACCGCAACCATAGACTTAATTTCAAACATAAAAAAATAACTGAACTCTATAAAAACAAAAAAAAAAGTTGTTACTTCTACTTGTAATTATATATGTACCCATAGAAGAAAATAAAATCTCATGTCTTGGATGTATCATTCGTTTTTCCATTAGTTATTCCATAACGTTTTGTTTTTATTGATAGAAATTATTTATGAATATCAAAGTTTACGATAACTCATGCACATTAAATGCATGCCAATAAAATATCTTAAACAACTACTTTGTCTTTGAGTAATAACATATGGTTAAATAATTGCATATTTAAACTTTGTGTTGGCATCATTTAGTGCGTTTATTCATTTTACTGTCGTTCAACCACGTAGTTAGCCCCGAGTGCATCAATTTGTACACTCTTACGAGAGTTGTTTTAATCATTATTTAAAAAATTTAATTAATTTCTTATGGTAATGTGTGGAGGTGAAATTTGAAAGGACTAAATTCTATTTATTGTATATGATTAATTATATCATCACTTATAACTAACATCTGCATATTAATGAAATATCACAGATAAAAGTTGGATCCTAAATAAAATTGTGAACTTTGAATTTTTGTATTAAATAGAAAAAATTAATTTGTTTTAAATGTTTAAATTCAATGTAATATAAAATTTAAGTTTAGCAGAAAATCTTCTTTCCTTTTCGTTTAAATCTACCATGTCTGGGAAGCCAACCACACTCTCATATAAATTTTGGTGGGTTATTAATTTTATCAGTATGTAATTTAAAAAGAAAAAATCTCTTTGGAAACCTCCACATTAATTTATTTAATAGAAATGAAGATGTATTATCTTTATTGGTGGGATGAGTATGTAGCTCACGTGGATATCATGTGAATCTGTTATTTCTGTCTACCCTTTATTTAATCTGTCTATAGTTTATCACTTTATTTAATTTAAAAAAAAATATTTAACTTTTGACCTACTTCACTTCGAATCTTATTTGAGGACACAAACTAACAAACAAAATCAAGAAATATTGAAACTTATTTTAATAATGATTTATCATATGCTTTATGGAAGCCTTATAATACCTACATACGAATAATACAACCACAGTAATTTTCGATTTTGATAAAATTCGATTTTCCAATAGTTTGCGAGTTCGGGCTGTTCAAAATAGCACAACACAGTAGGTAGAATATATTCTTGATTAATGTAGATAGAAATTATCATAGACAATTGAATAAATTGATATATGATCGTTTTAATTTAAAATGATATATATAATCTGGGTCAGTAGATATGTACTAATATATTTACAATTAGTGGAGAATCTTTTTAAAAAAATTAAAATACATTGAAATGTATTTATTTAAAATATCTTATTTAAATGAAATAATCCACAATTTTGTTTGGATAACTACATTTAATTCACCTTTTTGTTCTTATAAACATCCTTGAACACTCATCACATAACCTATTATATTCTATTTGGGTGTGAATAGTTACTGAAGTACATGATACTTCTATATTGAATACATATGTTAATGCATCCATTACAATTATTACTAATAGATTTTCTCCTTGAAATTCCTTCAACGCTATTATACATGCTTACCAGAGTATATTCAATTCAATTTATAATAATGAAACCATAAATTATGCTTCATATAAGTCACAAAACGTTCAAAAATAATCAAACAGACAAAGTATGCAAAACATGACATTTGACGCTCAATGGCATCACGTCATAACTCAGCATTAGACCATTCAGAAAAGCTGACGCATTTGAGTGGAAACTACCGCTCATCGCTACATTAGTTCACAAAAAGTGGCGCTCAACACCCAATAGTTCACAAAAAGTGGCGCTCATCGGTGGAAACTACCGCTCATCGCCACATTAGTTCACAGTAGATGAATTTTATGCATTTGAGTGAACTTATACCTAATTAATTGCTCAAATGGTTTTCCTCTCTTAATGCTTTGGCTCAAAACAAGTTTAGCACATGAAAGGGAATATCAATTCGTTCAATTGATCAGATTCTAAGTTTTTCAACCAATATAAAATCCCATCAAACTATTCAAGCATGAATTCACATATATAACATATCAATTCAAATCAAAACATGCACATAAAATCATATTCATCAACATGCAAAACATCAAATTTATCAAACTCATGCACACAAAAAACAATTAACTTCCCTTATCCGATAAAGCGGCTCAACAGGACCAAATAGCTCTAAGAACCTCAAACCACCTCTAATCACACAGGATGATCTATCTACACATAGAAATTTCACCAAAACAATCAGGTCCTACTGTTATGATCATTGATTTGTAGAGACTTATACAAAAGACTTAAAAGATACATGCAAGTGGAAACAAGACTCATATACAACAGAAAATAGAAGAGGACTACGAAAAATGACTGAAACTTAACTTACACGAATAGAGAAACTGATTTGTCCAAATTGAAGAGCTCGTCGCGAAGATCACTCTTACAATCCTAGATCTTCAATTAGATGAACAAAGGAAGAGAACTTCTAAGGAAAAGTCAAAAACTCTAGAAGAGTGATTTCTAGAGAGGTGTTGTGTTTTAAAATAATAAAACTCGTTTATAACAATTCTATTCATATTAAAACCTTTTAATAATAAAATAATCGAGTCTCACTATTTTTAAACCACAATCAATTCTAAATTATTTTTTAGAATTTTATAACGAATTTGTTTAAAGATGATTTAGAAAATAAAGAACAAACATTACAAGAAAATGTCTCATTAACAACCAATTTTAATGATCAAAAGTTATTAGTCACTATAGTGACCAATTTAGATATCAATTTACAAAATAAAAAATTATTGGTTACTAAAATAGTCAATAGTATGAAAAAAAAAATTAGTTGCTAAACTGATCACTAATTAATTAGAGACTAATTTAGAAACCAATACCTTTGGTATCAAAAACTAAAAACTTTGGTAGCTAATGCAATTTCCTTTGGTAGCTAAAACCTTGATAACTAAATTTTAGAAACCAATTTGGAGACCAATTATAATTTTGTTTTCATCCTAATGACTATTTTAGTAGTCAATAATTTTTTATTTTGTAAATTTATATCTAAATTGGTCATTGACTAATAATTTTTTGTGACTAAAATTAGTTGTTAATAAGACATTTTTTTTTAATAAAACTTGTTTTTAATTTTCTTTTATTGTATAAGATTTAAAAAATATTTAAACCGATATAATCAATACTATTATACATAATGATGATCGAAAGTATAATTAAACGGAGTAGAAAGGTTTTTCTATTAAATTCATTCTACCGTTTGTTAAGTAACGCTTAAACACACCTAATTATTCACTATTTACGATTTGACTAGTTTTAAAATCGACATTAAAAAAACAAAACTAACCCAGTTGCAATATGAATTAGTAAATATGATTCTGGTTTGGGATGCGTATACTTTAAATAAATGAGACAGCACAATGATGTTTCTTTGTGTGGGCTATATTTGAACAAAAATAAACATCAAAGCAATGACACATTAATTAAAGAGCAGAAAGAAAAGATAAAAGAAACCCAAAAGGAATAGAAATGAAAAATTGAAATTCTCCATCTATGTACTTATGAGCATAATTAAATGGAGTAATTAGATAATTAATTGCATGGAGCAGTGATGAACCCTTTAATTATGGGCAAAGATGCCTAAAGACATGTTAACACCTTGGCTTTACTTCTCTATACTGCCACACATTATTATATTTGATTTCAGATACTTTTTTCAGAGTCCAATGACTTGAAGATGGATCTGATTTATGATAAATTAAGAAAGTGATTAATATATGAGTTCTATCGTTTTGAATATTGTGAAACCTAACAGATAGATTGAAGGAGTCATTATGTTAAGGGCATTGATTAATGTGACGCAACAGCGTGAACTTTCCACTATGGGCTAGTGGCATGGCAGGGTAGAGTGCCCTTGTATATATAATAAAATATACTTGGACAAACCACACAATTAACTATCTCCATTTTGAGTTTCCTCTCATATACATCTATGCTTTGGTTTACTACTTTCATCATATTTTCTTGTCATATTGTCATACAAAACACCGGATACTCATGATATAATAGTTTTTTCTTTTCATGTTGATGCAATTTGTTTTATCTTGTAACGAGTCTTTACAAATACCAATTTTACTTAAATACAATATTAATAAGATCTGATGTCCATTTATAAAAAGAATTTCGCATGATTCTTTACCTAAACTCTTAAGATGTAAGTTTATGTTCTATCTTATATTTTATTTAACTTTTTTATTTTTAATTTGTGAAAGACTTAAACTCACGCTTGAATTTCCAACAATTTTATCTTCAGTGGTGAGTCTCCTCTTCCACATTGGTAAGTCTCCTCTTCCACACTGGTGCACTCGTTCTTGAATGAAATCATTCACAATCACGAGTACTATGTTCGTACTGTCTTTCATCTTAAAAAGACACATTTACTTGAAATCCTTTGTCATGATGACTTTCGATGCATGATCATAATGTACTCATATGAGATGATCACCAAAACTAAACATCGACTCTGATACAACTGGCTGGTCTATGAAGGAAATAATTTATTGGAAAGACACAACATCAATGAAACCCGAACCCAATCGTTATAAGGGATTAATATCATTTCTAATCCAAAATCTCATTAAAATAACGAGTTTATGAGTTCTAATTCTTATATAGTACTCAATTTTCTTGTTTCTAACCTATTAAAGTTAGACTCAATTAAATTCCCAAAATCTTGTTTATTTAATGGTTGAAATTAGTTCAAATGAATGTACTTATTCCATCACTTCTATTTGAGGTAAATATAATAAGTCACAATCATCATAACATAATAATGTTATTGTTAAAAACTTATCTTATTATATTATCTATAGGGATAATTGTCAATTTAAGATTATGTTCTTACTATGTCCAGTAGTCCTACATCATTGAGAAGTCAAAGTCTAAGACGGTTTAAATATCATTTTTTTTCTTTCATTTGGCCGAGGTGCATTTTTAGGATAAAATTGTGACGAAAAACATCATTACAAAAATAATACCTCAAATGTACAGTGATTGACAATGAACTTTTGTGGATGATAATATAACTTATTATTTTAAGCTTATATTTTGGTTTAATTACTCTTTCGGTCCCTCATTTTGTCCAAAAATGTCAAATTGGTCTTCGAGTTTTTTTAAGTTTCAAGTTGGACCCGATTTTTGAAAAAAAATGATGCAATGTGGTCATTTTCGTTAACTTTCTTGAAACGGATCAAAGATTTTTCAAGATTGACACTATGATTATGTTACTTACATGCAAATCATCATTATTAACAACTTAAATTTTGTTAAAAAATTATTGATATGTTTCAAGAAATTTAAAAAAAAAAACCAAATTGCATCAATTTTTTAAAAATCAAGACTAGATTAAAACTTAAAAAAATTAGAGAGCCAATTTGACACTTTTGAACAAGAACATGACAAAAAAGTAATTAACCCTTATATTTTCAAATCATACCTTCCTAATTTTTGGACAATAAACTCTTAAAAGATATTTTATTATTAGAAAAAATCTAATATATACTATTATTTTTTACTATTTTATTTATTTTACTGTGGTGTTATACTTAGCTTAAGTATCACATGTTACTAGTGTTTTCAAATGATCTCATATATTCTTAATTTATTTTATGCACTCTTTATAAACATACCTTTTACTAATTAAAATAATAATTAATATTTATTTTTTTTCTAAGACGTAGATAAATTCAAACAATATAGTATTTGAAACCATCTTAAATTTTGAAAATAGTAAATGGATTGAAGTAATTTTCTTAAAAATGTCAGAAAAAAAATTTAAGTTAAATTAAGTTCCGCTAGCAGAATAGTCACCGTTGAATTTGTTATAGGATAGCTTTTTATTATGTACTATTTATGAACAAACATGAACAGCTTAAAACATTTTTTTATATAAAAATGTAAAAAATAAAAATTTAAAAGCTATTTAACTTTTTAGAGGAAATAATGTATATATATTGTACACCATGTATTTCATGCAATAAAAAAAAAATATTATGATGAGTTTGAATTTACAGGATTTGGGGGTCTGTCTAGAAACTATATAAACAGAATCATGGAACACAAATTAATTATATTTAAGTGACTCCGTGATGAACATGAAATAGGAATAGTCTAATATGATGATAATTTTGGTACTAATGATAAGTTAGAATGAAATGGCACCTGTTGTTGGGTGAAGTGAAAGCCAATAAAGATTCTTGGTAACTGTTCCAAGTCAAACCTTTCACCAAACTCTTAAACCTCTCTTCCAAATTTCTTCGTCAACTCTTTAGGACTCAGCGACAGAGACTGAAGCTCATTTTTTTGTGCCTAAAGAATTTGGTGAGAATTTCCCTGTTTTTTCTTATTACTGTTAACTGCTTCACCAATCATTCATTTTTGGAATGCACATTTTGACCACAATGTCCAATTAAAGCCACAAAAACTAACTCACACTATCACATACCAAAATATCTAGTTTTTGGTACATCACGCCACACAATTTAAAACTACGTTTCAAGTGGAGACAGATAGTTTTGAGAGAAGTGGATTTCACTTTTTTAGGTTCTTAACAACTCCAGAAAGAAAGCAAAACCTGCTCTTGTTATCTGCATTTATGATGTAATGCAAAGGACATGAGAATTTGTTTGCTCCTTCCCTCACTGTTATTAATGACCAATCTCTTTCTTTCTGTCACTTTCTTTTTCCCTCCATTACCTCTTTCTCTGTCCCTCCTTATTAGTACAGAATTAATTAGCATACAAAAAAAAGATTACAGAGAGTACCATTACTTAGCAGCTGAAGTAAATAACTTCACCTGTTTTCCTATTATTCATTTATGAATGGGGTATCTAGGCTCTATGCACTACTCACTGTTCTTCAAATCCATCAATTTCCCTTTATAATTCAATTCAAACAAAATTCTTAATACCATCTTTTGCTGACTAATCAGGTTTTAGCATTCAATCTTCATCTAACTAAGGCTCTAGCATTCTAGATATGCACATCGCACCACATAAAACAAAACAAATTGTAGATCTTAGCATTAAATCCTTGAAATTGAAACATCTTCATTCATCCGTAATTGTTGTCACTCCAAGCACCGTATTTTCACGTTCATAAACATCACTGTCTTATATTATCCACATAAGTAGAGTTCTAGTAATTCTCACTGTTATCAAATTTTGGTGTTTTTTTATTTTCACAAGCTTGTTTTTTTATGATAATTTTTCAAGTTGAGCTCGATAAAAGTTCGGAAACAAAATTGAACATGTTCGGATTCATGTCCAGCTCTGTGTTTTACCATTTTGACCAACCCTGGAAAAGAATGTGGTACCCACGTCGAAGGTTCGGAGCCACAGAAAGACACAATTTTGTGACACTTCGCATACCCAAACCGGTCATTTCAACACACAACACTTTCCGGACACGTAAGGCATTTAGAGAAAGAGGGAGGGTGTTTTGGTAGTTTTGTTGTTCCCTTATGTTTTCTCAGACAATGATTTCCGTTCAAGAATGGCTTGCAGAGTTGGCAATGTCCTTCTTCTCCCTTACCTCACCGATCCGTACACTTAACCTGATTTCTCACTCTTTGTCTCTTCCCTTTGGCAGTTAAGCTGCTCCAATCCACACACCCACCTAATTTCTTTCTCTAAATTCTAATACCTCCCAAAAAGTAAACAAATACTACTCTAACAATCTCCATTATTTTTTGCTACTGGTTTCTCTCATAATTCGTTCATTTAATGCTTCCCGGCCCACGCGCACATTCATTGGTTTCGACAGGAGAGTTATCAGGCAGAAGGGGGGAAATAAAAGTGGAAAGAAAGTAACTTGTTTTGGGTTTTCACTGTTTTAGTGTGAGGAAGATGCCTCTGGTGAGGTTGCAGGTGAGGAATGAGTTCAGTTTGGGGCAGCCTGAGTTGTACAGAGAGGCCAGCAGAGAGGACCCTAAAGCTGTGTTGGATGGTGTGGCTGTGGCTGGTCTTGTTGGGATCTTGAGGCAACTCGGTGATCTTGCTGAGTATGTTTTCTTTCAATATCACTTTTTTTCCTACCTGGGTTTGTTTAAATAGGTGAAATTTGAAATTTTTATGCTTATGCGAGTTGTTTGCGAAATGGGGTTGCTTAATTTCTGTAGTACCAGTCTATAATGGGGTACAGGGTTGGAGGTTGCTGAGAATGTTGGTTTTAGATGTGACAGAATAAGGTTGGATTTCATTTAGGTTGAAAGGTAATTAGCCGTTGGAATTGAGGTCGGCCTTTTTCTGTATTTGGGCCAAATTCCAATTGGTAAGTAGCTAAAATACTCTTTGACTTTTGTTTTCGGTTGAGCTTTGTGCAGAATCTTATAGGTTGTGTAGTGTGTACAGCTCAACCTTGGTTGCTCTCTGGATAATCCCTCAAACTCATTTCGCCTTTTAGAGTTTGGTGGTTCACGAGCTGCAATGCTTTCATGGAATGAATCTGTCAAAAAAATGCTTTCTTGCTCCTTCTCGTGAACTAACTCTTGATTCTTTCTTCCATTTCTTCTTGCTGTTTTCTCTTTTAACTGAACTTATACTGTCATCCTTAAGCTAAACAGCTGTAGGTACAGTCCACAGTAGAAGGAATTTGATTGCCATTGTGAAAATTTTAGTTTTTTAGACCTTCATTACTTGTTTTGATCCAAAAAACTTGTATTTGTATTTAGGTTTCAATGAAATGGGACTATGGTTGGTTCTAGAAGAGTTTGATTTTAAGTTGCCATGTTTGTGTTAAGCTTGATGGCAAAGTTGGACAACAAAGCAATTTGATTATATTTTTTATTTTATTTAAAGAGCGGAACGAATGTGGCTGTCTTGTGTGTTATTTCTCAAAACTTATCCTTGCTGATAACTGTGACATTTACTCTATAATTGTTGAAACCTTGTTCAATACCTATGTGATTTTAGTCGAAGTAATTCTAGTTTTCCTTTTTTATTTAATTGTATGATGTTCATAAGTCACAGTTTTTTTTAAATGTAGTTTTGCGGCAGAGGTTTTTCATGGTCTGCAGGAGCAAGTATTGACAACAGCTTCCAGGAGTCATAGATTGATGGTTCGTGTTCAAAACATTGAAGCTTCACTACCTGCCTTGGAGAAGGCTGTTTTGGCACAAACAAGTCACATACATCTAGCTTACACTGCTGGTATGGTTATTCTAGGCAATGATCTCAAACTATGTGCTTACTGGAGAGTCTGTTTTCTTTACTCTTAATATGTTATTTTGAATTCTGAAAGTTATTGCTTTAGAAAATAGAGTTTTGGTATTTTTCCTAAGATTTGAACCAATGTCCCTCTAGAACATATCTTCAAATAAATTTGGACAAAGAAAATGTGTTATGTTTTAAATTAATACAACCTAAATAATTTTGTAGAATGCAAATTACTACCGGTTTTACAAGTTCTGACAAGCTTATCTATGCCCTGAGTTAATAAACAAGAGTAGCATTTGAGATGGCTGTTCCCATCTTATATATTGGAGCATTTAACAAGCTTCTTAGATTTGTTTCCTTTAATAGAATCTTTTGATATATCAATCATCACCAAAGACGACTAACTGACAGTCTGACATACTATAATCTGTATCAATGAAGTAATGTGAAGAGCTTTCACGGGTTTGTCTAGTATTGTACTGATCAGGCAGCTGAATCATATTGAAGTTATGTTGTTTGATATGAATTTTCTTTCTATTTCTTTACATGGTTCATGATATCCACTTTAGTTTGGTTTTCTCTTTCTTTTGCATTTGTCAAAGGGAAATTTCTTTGAGAAATTTCATTTGTCTGAGTGAGCCACTGTTAAAATATAGATCTTTGTTAGTATGCAAGCCCTTAATTTGTTAAAAAACCAAAACTTTAAGAAAGCGGAAGATGCCATGGTTAGTTTAGGATTCATGCCTTTAGTATATTCAATGAGTCATTTTTTTGTTATTAAATGGAGGCTGGTGATTGTTATTAAATGTACATATAATGTAGATTATGTATAGTATATATCAATTTTGTATGTGAATTGTGATTTGTTTGGCATGCCAGCTGCTCTGCGAAAGGTGCTAAAACTCAAACTTGTAATGAATATAATTTTGAAAGTAAAGTTTATTTTAGATTATTTTTAATCTGATTACAATCAAGTGGTACTAGGCTAGATGTATGAACTTTTTAGATAGCATATATCCATATATTTTTATTTTAAATTGTGAAATACTACATTATTTTTTACCATGGTTTCAATGTTCAAAGATTATGGTTGTCCTTATTACAGAAGTTTCCTTTCAGGTTGTGAATGGCATCAACGCATAAAACCTGCTCAAAATCATTTCATTTACAATGACTTGCCTCACTTTATTATGGATTCATATGAAGAATGTCGTGAACCTCCACGTGTACACTTGCTTGATAAGTAAGTTAAATTTCCTTCCCCCATTGTCTTTTTTGTTTGAGAATAACAATATTAATTAGGTACTGAAATAAAAATTTACAATCTTGTTCAAATTAGTGGTGCATACCTGAACTTGCTAACTATTTTTAATTTTTTATGTTGTTTATATAATGTATACTATATACATATAAAGTCTGAAAAAAAGATAAATTTACTCAAAATTAATGACATTCATACTTAACAATACAACATCATATCATAGTTTTCTTAAACAAAACATAGAAATACAGTCGAATAGAAATTTCTTAAATAAGAATCATGATCAACATCTTCTAAATCCAAGTCTTCTTTACAATTTTCACTGCTATGACATTTATAGATTTCACTTTTGGAATTACAATTCCAAAATTAGCCCCCTGAAAAGCCTTTAATGCCTCTGTTCTGAGTTTTTTGTTGCGTGAACATGTACCTCCCCTATAGTGCTGCAATTTAGTCTGCTACAACTGCTACACTAAATTGCTCCACTGTGGTAGTTCCTGTAGCAAGCAAGGGCCACTCTGCACCACTATGCCACTATATAACACCATGAAAAACTATGAGCAAGATTAGTTGATACTTTTTCTTAGACTAAATTTTCAAGGTCAAGATGATAACAGAAAATACAGTCCTATTTGCCATCTCTGTTCGGTTTTGAAAGAGTTGAGTTATGTCAACTAATCTTGCTTAAATTAAATCAAGTGTTCTGGACTGGCTAATGAAACATTCCGTGTGTCAATCAGATTCGATACTGGTGGCCCAGGATCTTGTTTCAGGAGATACTCGGATCCAACCTTCTTTAAAAGAATATCCGCTGATTCAGATGAATCTTACACTGAGAAGACTGAGAAAGCAAGGAAATCTCATAAAAACAAGGTACTACGATGATCCTAGCCTTTCGGTGACCCAGTTTCTTTCCAGTCATATGCATTCATTGATTTCTTTGCAAACAATTCCTTGGAGCTTAACAAAAACTGTTGGACAGAAGAAAAGGTCGCGAAGGAATGGAGAAATTTTGAGGGGTGAACAAAGGCTTAGCAGCAGTGGCAGGTATTATATATCTACATCTATAAATGTCTATTGCAAAGTTATTGTTGGCATACTAGTTATTCATTCAAAAGCAACACTTATATATTGTATGACTACCCAGAATGCAATCTGTTTCTTCTGCTATCAATGGGCGGACTTCTTTCTCCCAGACAGCCTCCACCATAGATATGAGAACGAAGTCAGATCTAGAACACTATTCAAATTCGTTTGATTCAAAGTCTGGTGCTGGCTACATTGAATGTGTTTTCCATCCGAGTGATTCTGTGCGATCTGATGAGCCAGATTATAAAGAACCATCCTCTAGTAGGCTGACACAGAAAACTGATACTCTTCCATCGGTATCTTCTCATATAGAGGATAGGATTTCACATGATTTGTTGGAAAAACGAGTTGCCTCTAGTACATCTGGTGTTACTTGGGATGAAAAGGAAGAGATAGTGGAATCTAAAAGTCAAGCTTGTGATAGAGATAAAACTCCAGAGCGGCATGTGGAAAAACATGACTCAGATATGAATGTGAATGAGGATGTTACCATGACAAATATTGACCACAATCATATCCTATTTAATGAAGAAAGCAACCCGAAACTAGTCTCCAACAGGGTTCAAACTGGTGATATTGACAGTGAACCTGATAATTACGAGGATGCTCTCAACACTATTGAATCAGAGTCTGAAAACGATATTGATTATATAACAAAACGAGAGGTTCAACAATTCACTTCAAATGACACTCACGGAAACACTGAAGCTCCTCCTAATTTACTGGACAATAATTTATCTGATGTCATTTCCCAGACTGAATATACTGCTCCCATAAATGAAGAAACAGCCAAGGATTTAGCGGAACCACTTAAAGATAATCATGTTCTCGATCTTGTATCAAAGCCAAATGCATCTAATTTGGTATCTGTAAGTCCATCAGACAGCGAAAACTTAACAAGAGACGCCACATCTGTCAACAGAGAAGCTTTCAGGGATTTGCCCGAGTCACTGCAAGATACTCCTTCTCTTACATCAGAGCCGCATGCATCTAATTTAGGACCTGTTAGTCCATCAGATGTTTCCGATAGTGAAGAAATGACCAGAGATCCAGTTTCCTTCAACAAAGAAACCTTTGGTAACTTGCCTGATTCATTACAAGAAATCCTTCCTCTCACATCAAAATCAAATGCATCTGATTTGGGACTGGGGAGTCCATCAGATGTTCTTTATAGTGAAGAAATTGCCAGAGACACTGTTTCCTTCAACAAAGAAACGTTCATCCCCGACTCATTGCAAGAAATTACCCCTCTCACATCTGAGCCACATGCTTTTAATTTGGGATCTGGGAGTCCATTAGATTTTACTTGCAATGAAGAAACCACCCAAGACACAGTTTCCCTAAACAAAGAAATGTTCAGTAATTTACCTGAGTTTATGGAAGAAGTTCCTCTTTGCACATCAGGCCCACATGCATCTGATTTGTCATCTGTGACTCCATCAGATGGTTCTGTTAGCAAAGAAATAGCCAATACCATAACTGAATCACATCCTTCTAGAACTCCTGCCCGTGAACTGGTTCCTCACACACATGAAAATTCTGTTTTGGATCACTCAGTATGCGCGAATACCACCTATATTGGTCCGACTTCTGTTAATGATGCTGTGTCAACACCAATTGAAACCAATGTATCATCTTTTGGTTCTAATAGCACTACTTTGCCAGATGAGGAAGCAGGTAAGATCAGCTCCAATATCTGCAAATATGAAGAGACACGGAAAGAGTCTTTGGCTGATCACTCAGTTAGATTCTGGACCAATGGTGGATTATTAGGACTTGAGCCATCGAAACCTCCTGATTTTAACAAGTCAAATTCTACAAGTCAAGGGCCTTTGATCACAAAAGGTGAACCAGATGGTGCTTCAGGTCACAATGCAATGCAAAAGAGCGATGTTTATAAAGAGGAACAGGAATCAACGTTAGCAGAGGTTGCAGAAAAGATTCTAAAGGGGCCAACTTCTAGATTCATAACATCAGGCCATGTTGATGACCAAGCTTGTACCTCTGAAAAAACAAATGTCAATTCTCTGCAGAGCAATGGGTTTGGTCAGACCGAAAGGAACGGGTCAGGGGAAATCAGAGCAATTGCTCCTGGAAGTGGTCTCCCAGCGGCCCCTGATACAAAGGACAGCACTGAACCCGACCAAGGAAATGGTGAAAACTCATCACGAGTGTTTGGACTTAGTCGTAGATTACTAATAAATAGTTTTCAACGGAAAGTTTCATTTGATGAAAAATCTGAACATTATAATTCTCTGAAACAAGTTTTATTGGAACAGAGTGGACAAAATGGTATTGTGGAACAGTCATTTCCTGAGACAAACACTTTCAAAGAGAAAGCTGGTTCTGTATATCCTATGAAGTTACTTCCTCCTTCACCTCCACTTGAACATATGAAAATATCTTTCCATCCTATCATTGGACTAGAGACCTCCAAACTAAAACTTAAATTTCCTGATGGCAGTAATCGTCATGAAAGCGTAAACGATATATTTCCTTCTTTCCAGTTGGTCCCTGAATCTTCCATTCCTCTGGATGGCTCAGTTTCTCACTCTGACGACGACGACACTTTCTGTAGATCATCTCCGTATATATCCGATGATTGTCGAAGCCCTCGCTCTGACTATAACTCTGATCAGTGGGAATCTGATGAAACTCCTGGAAGCAGTGACCATGAGGTACATGATTCTCCTCGCAGAAAGTCATCAACCGAGTCTGTGTCCAATGATGATACCAATGTTAAAAGTGGGAACGGTACATGTACTGCTAATGGCGTGGAACATTCTTTATCCAGGCCTTTACTTGATTTTCCGAGTTATGATAATGTTAATCCTGCACTTGAGAAAGAAAGTAAAAAGCATTCCAAATTCAATAATGCTGTTATGCTACATGGGCATGCAGAGCCTACAGCACCTCCACCACCACCTCCACTTCCTCCAAACCAATGGTGGGTCTCAAAACCACAGTTGGATATGACAAATGAGACACTGCATTTTATATCTGAAGATGTTGAACTTGTTAATGATCACAGTCTTCCAGATTCCACTGTCTTCCAGCAACCTAGGTTCACCAAGCTTGAGCAAATACAAATTAATCACGATGATCATGAGTCTTATGAGAACATTATATATAAGTTGAAGAACAAGGTAACATTTGTTCTTACCTTTTTCTTGAACATTTAGTTTATGCATCAGTGATGAACATTGGAATCTAACAGCGGATTCATCTCATTCGGCGTTTCCTGCAGCCGGATCAGAAAGAAACAAACCAGTTGAGAATGGGAAAGGAGACAGATGAAAGAGAAGATTTCCTATATCAAATCAGGACAAAAGTATGTAATCATGTTATTATCTCAACTATTTAATGGTAAAAATAAGCATTTTGGTCATCCACATTGATATAATATAAGTGTCATCAAGTTTGTCCTTCACTATAAATACATCAAAATGGTAATTAAGTACTTGAATTTTTCACATCAAATTAGTTCTCAAAATGACAAAAGTTTACTCTGGAGTCTATATCATATCAATCCAGAACATGATCTTGCAAATTTATCTGTAAACAAAGTAACAATGTTTGTTGTTGTTAACCTTTGCATTGTTGGTTCAGGCCTTCAACCTGAGGCCCACAGTAACAGGAAAGTCAAATGATGCAACTGGTCCCACTGCCAACGTCAAAGTTACAGCAATATTAGAGAAGGCAAATGCAATTCGTCAGGTATATGTCACTATACTCTTGTTATCTATTACTGTAATTGGTTCATCATTTTTGTATCTAATTAGTATCCACTTTCAGGTCGTTGCAAGTGATGATGGTGAAGATGATGATAACTGGAGTGATACATGACATTTTTGTTTTTGTTTCATACATGAGCTGCCCCTTATGTTTTTTAGCCTCCTGAAGTGAAGTTGCATGAGGCTTTGTTGTATGTACGCATGTGTGAATAAATCTTGTCTATTTGTTATTAATTTTAGTGCAGTTTCTTTTATTATCGTATTCCTATGATGAATGTGTTTTCATTAGTTTTTACTTTTGAATCTTTGGGCTGTGAAATTACAAATCCTAGTGGTTGTTCATATCATACAGCTTTATTTCAAATGGTTCTTTCAACGGAAAACATGTTCTTGAACAAATTTTCTGTTGGTGCTACTAATTTTGAAAATGTCTAGGTAGCTCTAGTGATTACATTTCTCTATCATGGTATTTATATCTTTTATTTATCGTTGGAAACAATGATAGATTCCATTGGAGATTATGATATCTTCTATTTCTAATATACTTTATTTCATACTTAAAAATGATATTACAAGAATTTGAATCTTGAACCACGTGAGTGCATGATAGTAGTCATCATATTGTTCTAGTAATATTTTAATGTTTTTAACTGATAGTTAGAAACTAATTTTAGTTTTAAGCGTAGAAATTATGAAATTGAATTTTGTCAATCTTTAATTCTTTTTTATGTATAAATATTTGAAGTGCAGGTGTTATTTAATGATTCAACACTTTATTTATCTTCTCTTTTTATTGGTAGTTAGTTGATGTGAATTGTGACCATATATATATATATATATATATATATATATATATATATATATATATATATATATA
>Ga0099822_1001391_pt1 | contig 27960 bp, 8 predicted proteins | sample CowpeawhiteBW_FD_76839 | JGI IMG/M metagenome (GOLD analysis project Ga0099822, IMG submission 76839) | Root nodule microbial communities of legume samples collected from California USA - Cow pea white BW | ecosystem: Host-associated > Plants > Roots > Nodule | place: USA: California | collected... | reverse complement strand
TTATATATATATATATATATATATATATATATATATATATATATATATATATATATATATATATACATTTATGATATTTTGTTAACCAAAACTGTATTTCATACAAGATAGTTGTGAATATTTGTCATTTATTTCAGTATTGACTTCGTGTACATAAGTGCTACTTTTTGGTTTACCTATCTATGTTTTATTTTGTTAGACTTTTTTCTTTGCCCTCAATCCATGCATTCATCTTCATTCTAATGGTTTGTTATTATCTGAAAATTCATTTTTCTTCAGTGCTCTGCTCCTTTAATGGGTGTATTGTAAATGTCTTGATTTATGTAGTATTATCTGTGTGTATTTCTTACAAACTTTTAAATATTTCAATTCATATTCTTCCCGATATAGTTCTCATATTGATATGCAACGTTCTTTAAGATATTCCACCAATACATATCAGGCACTTGATGCTGATAGCATGGACATGGAGATTGATTTGTCTAATCTTGGGACAGTGAACACAATGTTTGCAGCTTTATTCAGGTGTACATTTAGTGCAAGACTATTTGTTTTCAAAATTGTTCTTCCTTTGCTTTGAATTCTTTCTTATTTTATTTTGCTACAGTAAACTGGGTGTCCCTATCAAGACTACCATTTCAGCTAATGTTCTGGAAGAAGCTCTGAACGGAACTGTTACAGTCAGACCCCTTCCAATGGGAACATCAGTTAGCGGAAAGGTTCTTACTTTCTTCACTATGGATGAAGCAAGACAGTAGTCATCTTGGTCGTGTATGTGTTCCACTTATGTCACAATTTGTTGCAGGTAGAGAAGCAATGTGCTCATTTTTTTGGTGTGACAATAAACGATCAACAAGCCGAGTCAGGCATTGTAATTAGAGTTACTTCAACAGCACAAAGCAAATTCAAAGTATCACTTATTCTTTTATGTCTTTATTAACAATTCCCTTGTCCGTTTGTGCTTTTTGCTTCTGGGTTTGGTATTGGATTGAAATATTGAAGGGTGATTTTTCAGTTGCTCTACTTTGAACAAGATGTGAATGGAGGCTACGGTCTGGCATTGCAGGTAAATTTCATGTTCTAGTGCTTCTACTGCTCTACAATTACTCCCTTCTACCCTTTGGATTCGTGGGTTTAATATAAGATTGAAATAATTATACCATCAGTGAGTGAGTTGAGGTGGTAAGCCCCATCAACCATTTAGGCTTGAGAATGGGCGTATAAATCTTGTGAAAGTAAAACCTGTTGTTGTGGGAAAGGTACATAACCTTTGAGAGTTCAAATCTTGTGTTTTCTTCAACTGTGGAAGAGTCTAGACTATTAGGTTATTCAACTGTTATCCATTAACAAATAGCTGAACTACTCTCTCTAGTCTTTTCCTTGTAACATAATGTTGATAGTCATTGATAGTTAGAAAAAAATACGTTATTTTTTTAATTTAAATAAAGTGAAAAGTACGATGGCACAACTTCGAATACTGCCATGACTGCCGTTAAAAATTTAAAACTAATGGTAATTGTGTTTCTCATCTGGATAAAACCAAGTTGCCAAAAAGCCAATCTTTGCAAAACACTTCATGCAGATACATTATATAAAGTAAGTGGATGCTCCTCACAAGTCAGAGAATCATAACACCATTTTTCTGTGAAAGAGCTTTGAATGGCCCACAAGTTGTAACCAATTATTTCTATAAATAATATTGAGACAGATCATGTGGTTATTCGCTACTTGTAATTGATTTGCAGATTGCACAAACTGCAGCTAGTTATCTTTTGATGTAATGTATGTGAAAATCCCAATTAGGTGTATATTTTGTTGATATTGTATGCATCTGTCTTTCTATACAGGAAGATAGTGAGAAGACTGGCAAGGTGACATCTGCAGGAATGTATTTCTTACATTTTCAAGTGTATAGAATGGATTCAACAGTGAATGCGGTATGAAATTTATGTGCTTTAGGTTTCTTTTCCTTTGCTGCGGGCTGTTTGGAAAAGGTGGTTACTGTAAGTGCTGTGTGCAGTTAGCGATGGCCAAGGACCCTGAAGGGGCCTTCTTTAAAAGGTTGGAAGGTCTTCAGCCTTGTGAAGTCTCAGATCTAAAGGCTGGCACTCACATATTTGCTGTTTATGGTCTGAATAATTTATTTTGTCATATTGCTCTTTTGCCAACTTAGGCTATTTGTTAATAAATCGGTTTAAGTTACATGTACCCTGATTCAACTTAATATTGTTTAGGTGATAACTTCTTTAAGACTGCTAGCTATACTATTGAGGCAGTATGTGCAAAATCGTATGAAGATACCACCCAAAAACTGAAGGATGTTGAAGCTCAGATTTTAAGAAAGAGGAATGAGCTACGCCAATTTGAAGCAGAATATAGAAAGGTTATTATTTTCTTTAGTCATTCGTAGTTAGTGTTTTTCTTGAGACACTTATAAGGACTGTTGTTTCTCTTAATACCTGCAGGCATTGGCGCGCTATCAGGAAGTGACAGACAGATATACAAAAGAAAAACAATCTGTACGTTCTTTCAACTTGTGCCACTGTACTACATAACTCTATATTTTTATAAATGCACACATTTTCATTCTTTTTATTCCCGGGGTTTAGTGTTGGCGGGCTAAAATACACAAAGGTAATAATTCAACTATTGTGCCATATGATGCTCATCTTAGGTTGTCTTTAATATATACATCATCACATGATTCATGTACTCTATTTCAAAGAATTGACTTTTAAAATAAACTTATTAATGTATCCCTATACAGTGGTCACTAGGATTGGAAGTTCTATTGTTAAGCAACAGGATATGGTCATATTGGACAGAAATCATAATATTTATCAAATATAATTAGCAGGCCATGCAACAAATCATAGTGAGTCCTTGTTTAATAAAGGTTTTATCTTTCTCTAATATGACCATATTTTGTTACTCAACATTGGGATAAGATTCAAATTCTAGTCACTTGGGTTGAAGCATCAAGCATGAATATCCCACTCGGACCTTTCTAGCAATTATAGTTTCCAGGCAACTAGCGGACCCTATCACTTTGTCGTTATGCCAAGATTGTAAACTTGGGAGGTTGAGGAGGGGAGCTTTCGTAGACCCAAAGTCAACTCGTAAGACATGTATGCATAAAGGCACACTCTTAATACAACAATAGTTAAATATTTCCACTTCATATTAAAGAAAAGTAGAAAATCACATTAATAAAGTATGATAGTACATTAGTGCTAAATAAGATTAAACTACATAGTCACCTAAATCATATATAAATTCTTAATGTGAAAGAAATTGAAAAAGGTGTTGATTTCTTTGAACAATTTGATTCGTAATAGAACACTGTCATTGTGGAGGTAATCACACAAAAATTACATTTGATTTAAAACTTGTTAACCCGTTTCTGGACTTGAGAGTTCGATAACCTTCTCCTGTCTGGTGTTAAAGGGCCCTTACTCTGAAGTCCTAAATGCATAAGATGTTCTTTGGGTGTTTTCGCGTGAATTCAGGGTTTATGTCTAACATGACTTGAGTTGTGTGTTTTGGAATTGTAAAAGTGAAATTGCGGAAAACATGTTTTAGTTTATTTCACCATTTCCTTTACCAATTATAAAGGGATACTTATGCAGTTGTTGGTGAACAATATGTGAAGCGAATAAATTAAAAGTTTGTTTTATGTCTTTGTGACCCTATATTGAGGCCTTATCTGCTTTGGTATGCAGGTAGACGAGCTTCTGAAACAAAGGGATGGTATCCATTCTTCCTTCACCATTGTGAAGGCAACCAATATCAGTGGAAATGGTAGTAATTTTAGCAATGGAAGTTCTAGCAAAATGACTGGTGAAGAGAGCCCCGGTGAAGATGGAGGGTCAGATGGGAAGGACAAGTCGGGCAAAAAGAAATGGTTTAACTTGAATATTAGGGGTTCTGATAAGAGGTTGGGTTAATATTTTAGTTAGTAACCATGGTTTTGCTTCTCTGTCAGTCAGCTTGGGTTGCAGTTGCAGTTGCAGTTTATGTCTGGAATATTTTTCATTTGCTTGGTTCCGACAAGTTGGTTAATCAGTTCATTGGTATGTGATGCATTCGAAGGTATACAGTATATGTTTTACTGTTTCCTATATTTTTGCACTCCTTCAAACAAACAGGATCCACACCATCCAATTTCCTTGTAGAATCCTATCATCAACACTTATAATTTTGATATTGTTATTTGTAATGATAATTCATTCTTGTAACTCACTTTCTTCATCCTTGCTCTGCATATACAAACACTGTAGATATTTTTATGTTGTCTGTTTGAATCTTTACTTTTGAAAAGAGGATGATTTCTATAGAAATTAATTAGAATGCAGTACATGCTTTACCCTAATATCCATTCATATGTTGTCATATGTTAAAACTATTATCTTTTAATAATTGTAAATCATATTTATCGTTTTACATATTTAATAATTATCAATTTGATTCCATGCTAATTTTTTCCGCATAACATATAATAGTATGAGTTTGTGCTTATTTTTTTACATTTCTTGTATATTCATAAATACCATGCAATATGCATGATATTCATTAGTATTCTAACATAAACACCAGTTTTTTCTGCCCTATAATTTTATCTAACGTCTTGCTGCTTTGATATTGATGTGTTAAGCTGCCACGTAATTTGCTTTGATTTAATTTGGTATGAACTTATTCATTCATTATTATTATTGGATTTCTTTTAATAAAATTATAGATCTTACATTAGGGGGAAAAGAGATTGACAAGTCAACATATGAAGTACTATAGTCCTAAGTTGTGATTACCATTATAGATTGATTAGCCATGAAACAAAAAACTGTTTTTGTCCTTACCTTTTGCTCCCAACAAGGAGTTGAGGAAGAGTGGGTCTAACATGTTATTGCCATCTTTTCATTAAGTTGCAAACTATAAATTTCAAACATAATCGACCAACCTTTCTTTTACACCTAGTTTTACTTTATTCCTTTCCCACCTTTTATTCCTAACCAACACATCACCTCCATAATTTTCCTACTTTTCCAATGGATTCGTTACAAAATTAAGTACTGCCACATAACATACACAAATTTACACATCATCAAATTCACTGAAAAAATAACGGTTGACTGAATTTTTAGAATGGGATTAAAAAATGAAAAATAATTATTTTCAAATTATTTTTAAATAAAACATTTCTAAAAATATGTGCTCAATGCTCAATATCTTTTTATAATCATTCAGTGACAAATTGGGTAATGAAATTCTCGTATTACTTAGTGACAAAAAAATATGTTTAGAAATTAATTTAGAGATAAATTTATTTGATAGTCTAAATCTTTTGTTAGTTATTGTTAATAATTAATTTAAAAGATCAATTCAATTATAGTTAATCACAGTATTCTACAAAATCTATCAATTCTTCATCAGAGCATCTTTAATTGAAGTCACTTTTAAGAGTTATTTGAAACAAACTTATTATTTTAATATAGATTATATACATAAATTGTTTAAAATTGGAGTTGTTTATCAAAACAATTCTTTTCATTTATAAACAACTCTCTCTAAATTTAAATACTCATGTATGCAAGATCTATATCAAAAATAAAATGATCTTATTTATGACAATAATTGTAATTTTATGTGGTGAAACTTTTGAAAATAATTGTTGGTGAAGAATTCTTCACTGTGTTGCAAAAGTAGAAGCGAGAGATTCAAGAGTAACATCTCAACAAAATTATGAAATCAGTGGATATCTACTATTTCGTTATTTTTTTTATAATTACAATTTTTAATGACTATTAAAAGCAAGTTGCCCAAATATATTTTGGGTTATTGGATTTACTCAACTAGGTTCCTCCTTCGTTCAAGGAACCAGAATCTAATAATTATGTTTATACATGCGACGGTTTCGTGGACACTTTCCCTGCAATTTATTATCCAATTGTCGTACCTAGGTAGGTAGCAATGTAAAGCATGTCCTTTTTTTTTATCACTCTTCGTTGTTTAAGGACAGAACTTAAATTACTCAACGGTTCTATTGAATTCGGTTTGAAAGTTCTCTCACACTAAGATTACGTACTCATAATCAATTCTATTGCAATTCAGTTTATATTTTCTACTTCCTTAGCATGCATTTGAAAAATACATAAAATATCAAATCAGAATAGTGAATAAGGCGTGATTTGAAATTAGATAGCAAATTTATGCATGATATTGGTGAACAATAGTCGAGGTATGGCAAGATTCGAGACACCTTCATCTAATTTTAAATTTATGTTACTTAACTTTATTGTGATTGCATATTAGTTTTAATTATAGGAATCTGATTCAACACTTGTCTTTACAAGAAAGACAAGAGTTCCAGAAAAATGAAAGTTGTCTTATGTTTGGCAAAAGTGGGGGGGGGAATGAAGATGGAGAATCTAGGTTTGGGGACGAACACATAGAGATTAAAAAGCATTCCAATCATAGAAAATAATGAAAGTTAATTAAATAGGAACGAGGGTGGAACAGCAGAAAATGGCATTAATTTGGTGAATGCAGATAATCTGCAAAATTGATTTTTTTTATTATTATTATTATATATAAATGGGTGATGTATAATTAATGTTAGATAAAAAATGTCACGTGCAAATGTTCCCTAAGCATGGATGAGTTTGGGTTATATGTTATGTGAGTGGCATATTGCATTAGCATATAGTGGTATAAATGTTGGTCACTTTATTAGCAAACCACGCACTTGTTCTTGTCTCATTGATTGACTACAACAGTTCCCTCTCATCTCATCTATCAAAAACTTCATTCTCCAAAACTTTAAAATGCATATTTAAAACTCGTTAAAAGTGCAAGGGGTTTTCAAATTACGTTTTTTTCTTCTTTTCTTTTCTTTTCTGTGTGGACATTCTTGACTACTAATCTACTTAGGCTTACCTTTCACGTTAATTAGATTATTAATTAATTGTTGGTTTGTTAATTATATGAGAGAGAGAGAGAGAAGTAGACATACTTAAAGGTAACTCCACCCCACAAAATATCGAAGAAATTGGTTTTTAAAATGAAGTAGGTAATGTCACTTGGAATACATGGAGGGGCTAATTGAGTCACACGCACATTGTTTGGGGGTGCTTAAAAAAGCACTTGGAACATATCTATAAAAAGGATTTCCAACTTGAAATCTAAGTCACATTGAGGTTATCTTTTAATCCTTTATGGATGCTTCCAAAGTAATGGTTGCAAAAAGAAAGAAAGATGATTAGAAAGTTAATGGGGTTCTAATATGATAGGATCATGTCTATCAATAATCTAATTAAATATTTGGGTTTGTAATTTGATTGGTTAAGTTTACTATAAGCACAAGTTGGTGGGCCATAATTAGGATCCGGGTGATCTTAATGATAATATCGGCGTCACTTCAATCAACAACAACAACAAAAGAAAGCATGATTAATGCCCTCCACGGAAGTGGTTTTTCTAAAATTGATGGTGGAAACCATTACAAGAACTTCAAATTTTTAAAATTAATTAGGAACTAACTCTTACTTAATTGTTTTGAGGACAGTTGTTAATCAATCAATAAGAATGGTTAAGTGTGATTGGGCAATCCTCTCACCACCATCCCCAACTTATATCAAGTCAAGACACATTTTAAGTGTTCATGTGAGCAAGTGCCTAGTGCTCCTGCATGGTCCCAAACCTCACTATTTTTTGGATAAAACAATGTTACAACAGGGAAAATATCATTAAGCTTTTTCATAAGCTATTTTATAATAAAGTGTTTTCAAATAAGCTATATCATAGATTATTTTTGTAATAGTTTGGTCCTGTATATATATTGCTCCTTTTTATCCTATTTTGGGTTTACATTTTAGCTTGGATATGAATCTCTTTTGAGATGACTTGATTTTTCAGTCCTATTTTTGGGGTCATTTTAAAGAGTCTGCACTTTTATATTCAGATCAGAGTATTCATCTTTCGTATTTCTTAATTTTATAGTCTACACGGCCTAACTTTATCGAAGGGTTAAAATGTTCATTATCTTTTTCTAATAAATATATTTATTCAACCTTTTTATCTAGTACTCGAATGATTTTTATATTTTATTTCCTATTCTTTTAAATTACTAGTTTTTTAATGTAAACAGAGTTATTTGTTTTAGATTTTATTCCAAAGAAACCTTTATTAGTTATTATTAATTACTAAATAAACCTTTAACAATGTTGTGGCGTAACACTTAATTGTTTTTACTTACATTTTAGTTTCTATACATATGCTCTTTTTATATTTTGATCTTTATACTTACAAAATATTTATGTTTAAATAGTTATCCACTCGAATATATATATATATATATATATATATATATATTATAAATATCTTTTCCCTATATTTTTTTTCTTTATCTTTCACTTTTCGTTAGTTTTTTTCCTTCTTTTAGTATATATCTTGGTATATATGAACCTCCACTTCAACATCAATATGGATCACTCTACATATCATCTTAAATGAAAAAACTTGAGGTTTTTTTTTTTTATAAAAGGTTAGATATCATAGAAAGAGAAAAGTACAACATGGGAGAGGATAAGTCAAATCCCATGTAGAAGTAAACAATATGCCAGATTAATCAAATTTAAATTCTGACATATAAACCTGTTTTTTAGAAAAATCAAATGAACAAGTTAAGGGTAGACCGGAAAGTCAAAAGAACTCGACTCGTGAGTCAAATTAATCATTTGTCTATACACTTATTTTCTTTCCTAAAAATGTGAGTAATCATAAAGTGTATGTTTCTAATTCTATCTAAACTGTTGGGAGTCCAAATGAGTGTAAGTCTCACATTAAATAAAAATGAGAAAGTTTAGTGTCATATAAAGATGAAAATTCATAAACTCATCGCCTTAAAGTTTTTAATTAAGAATGATATCAATCCCTTATGTGTGGATTGGACTCATGTCTCATTGATATTGTATGTCCCCGTGATGTTCCAAGGAACAATGTTGTGATTCACAAAAGCTTTTGTGACAAAAAATAGAGTTAGTTTCAAGCCAAAGATTATCATAAAAAAGAGGAAAGTACAATATGGAAGGATCAAGCCAAAGCTCATGTAAAAACAAACAATCAGTTAGATTAATTAAATCTAAATTTTGGCATATCAGACCTGTTTCTAAAAAATAAAAAAATAAAAACAAGTTAAGGGTAGATTGAAAAGTCAAAAGAACTTGACAAGTGAGTCAATACCCAAGTTGACTCGTTTGTCTAAATATTTGTTTCCTTCCCTAAAAATGTGAGTAATCATAAAGTGTATATTTCTAATTCTGTCTAAACATTTTCTCCATCTATTTCCGACGTTCCAAAGAACAATGTCGTGAAAGCTTTTGTGACTTAAACAGATTTAGTTTCAAGCCAAAGATCAAACCATTTGTCTGATATAGAAGGTTACTTTGAATTTACTTTACTTTTAAATTTTTTGTCGGTTAAATTTAATTGAATGTGAAATAGGTTATCTCTTTTAAAATCTAAAATGATTTTATGCAAATTTTACATGCTTAGTTTCATATTAAAGTATTGATTTTGATAGAAAGTTTGAAGTAATTTTAGATGAGTTATATGCATTAGATAAAAAAGAACACTCTGGATTTTACTATTAAGATGGTTTTTTAGAAGGAAAATTTCAAACACAGATGATATCAGTTTGAAATTAATTTGATTGAAAATCCCTTTTATGAAGTAAATTGCAGAAATAAAAAATTTGGACAGATGCATGAATGAGTTAGAAATAGAAGATAGTAGAAGGAAGAGTGGAATGGCACTGCAGCAGATTGTGAGGATATGATTTGGAATTACTTAACAGTGTGAAACATCGTAATCAAAGAAATTAAAGCGAAGTGGGTAGAAGAAGAAATTAAGAAAGCCATTTATGGAAGGCAACAACACACAAGATGAAGCCAAAAATTGGTACAAACATTTTGGTTGGTCACCCCTGGTCCCAACAACAACTACTGTCTCTACGTGAAACTCCTTTTAACCTTTTTCAATCACACTACACACATCAATACGAGATTGTCAATTTCGTTTCTCTGTGTTGTGTGTTCATTTCAGAGGGGGCCTGTAGCCACTCTTCACCCTCATGTTCCAATTTTAGTGGCCCAGCTACACCTACTTTGCCCAACCTATATTTTTTTATTCACTTTAAAATATATTATTAATTCATCTTTTGATTGTACATCTATATATAAATATACTTCCATAAAATTCTTCTGAAAACAGATTAAATATTTATTCTCCTTCTTCATCAAATAATTAAAACAGATTTTTAAGGTGAAGTTAATTAAGTGTGTCCGTTTAGTGAATTGGATCCATCATCTTCTTAATTAATTGGAACCGACAGGGAGATTATGCTAATGATAATTTATTATTACGAATCTAGGCAGCAATTAAAAAGGAATATAAACATTCACTGTAAAGGTTATAAGTGTGAAGGGATATTGGAAATATTTTTGTTGGAAAATTTGACTAATTTGGAGGGAATGGTTTAAAAATATAAGGCATATTGGAAGGAGGGGACAGGGTGGGTCACATTAGGAGTTGTGACGAAAACTTTAGAATTGAAGAAGGCTTTACTTTATAATTAAAAATTTGGTATATGATAAATATTGGCATAAGTATTAGGATTATGTATGATTAATTATGCTTTATAAGTGGGAGACTACAAGCCTACAAAAAGCTCTCACTCTCACTCTCTCTCGGAGTTAGTAAGATTCGCAGAGATCTCTCTCAAAGCTAAAACCAATATATAAATTATATATAGATTTCAACGTCAATCACGCAAACATCATAAACAATAATTCATCATCATCAACACGTAACGGTGGGGACCCAAACCCTAAGTTTCGCAAACACACCTGAACCTTATAATATTCAATTCAATGCCCTCCATGTCATAACATTACAAAGCCCTTTCAGACAACCCCAACTCGGAACTAAACTTAGTATCATCCACAACCTTATTCTTCTAACTTTGACTTTATTCACTAAATTTCCATCATGCCTACTCATGCCATGTGTAACAAGAATCCAACTTGGAATAATTATGCAAATTCCTTCCTCTTTCTCACAGACACTCAAATTACACACAAGATATCACTGCAAAAAAAGAAACTGAATATATAAAATATGTGTAGATCTAGTAGATGATGTAGGTGTTGGTTGGAGCATTTCGGTGTCTGTACCAAAAAACACATCCCTTGTGTGAAAGAAGCGTATCTAGCCTGAGATGAATACGGAGTGAATACGATGTTGACACGTGGGACATGCAGCAGTGATTAGTGGGGCGGTGTTAATTAGATCTGAACGCCATATATGGTCTGGTTTAGGATCTTGGATGCTATACTATGAAAGTTCTTCTCTCTATCTCACTTGTAGGGCCCCTTCTGCTTTTTCTAGACACAGATATGTGCAATGGTGGTGGGTGAAGCTGTCGGTTTATAGATTCAGACAACAAAAACTAGTAAATATAAAAATTTTCAGATGAGTTTTCTATAAATTTTGTTGTTGAGTGGTGGGATTTTTCATTCACGTGATGCTGTGAGAGAAGCTAAAAATGGAAACAAATAAAATAAGGTAGTGAGGTATGGATGGATTTCATAATTCTTTGCATCAGCTGCAGAATTAGTTGGAGTCAGCAGAGGCCAGGGTGGGAGGATAGAGACATGGGCTTCACGGTGGTTCATTGGGTTTCGTTCCTTCGTCAATCTTCAATAATAATATATGTTTTAAAGGATGGAATATGTTATGTCAAAAGTGTCCAATAAAGAGAACTTTCGATTTCAAATGGAACATCTGTTTTCTGAATTGATGCCTGATTAATTAATTGTTTAGCAATCTTAAATAAAGTCATGGAGAAAAGGGTGGCATGAGCATTATGGAGTGATATATGTGTGTGCGTACGTGTCATCAAGGAATTGGCTCTCAATGCTGAAGTTCATGTTGAGTCAGACCTTTAACAAATGTTTATCAGTAGATTATGCAAGGTGGTAAGCTTCTGATTGGTCATCTTACGCAACGTTCAAATGCATGAACTTAGGTTGAAAATTGCCAAATATCACAAAACTTTTCTAACCTGTTGAAAACTTCTTGGGCGGGGTTTATCAGACACTACGCTAAAACTAAACATGTATAAATAGAATATTTATAGTAAGACAGCATGGCTTGAAAATTCTCCAAACCCTAATTTCATAAACAGAGACTCCAATGACTTTTTTTTTTCTTGTTTCTCTCTCTCTCTCTCTACTGATTTGAGTTAGACATACCAATTATTAAAGTGTGTGATGGGTTGGGATGATAAACGAAGGAATGGGTCCAACTGTCTATTTAATTTTGAATATGTTAGTCATCCAGTTTAATGGGTTTGATGCTGCTACATATAAATAATTCAGCAGATGCAAGTTGATTGAAAGAGACTAGGAGTTGCCCTTCAAAATAGCTACCCTTTATTTTTGTTGGTGAGTCACACCAACTAAACATATATAATTTTATGTACAGTGCCTCGTACATACACGAGGGAGTTTAAGTGTGTGAAGCAGAAAAGAGAATGATATGTGCCTCCCTTCCAAACCCAATCATTAAGACTTTCATCCCGTGCCATACTCCCATCACATGCATCACATTCTCAAACCTCACCCTCCCATCTTTTGCATATATCAATATTCTTTACTGTCTTTTTCTTTTACCCCAAACTCTTCACACGTCAAATAATTCATTCAGACGCTGCTGAATTCTGTGTTTCTAATAACATCTGCAGAATTGGAAAGAAAAAAAAAGTTTCTTGTAAAATATAAATAATTTCAATTCCTATTCAGTTTCAAGATTAAACCAAATACAGAACATTCATTTAAAATTGCGTTAAATGAAATTGTAAAGTGATTATGAATCCAAACACAGGTTTAAGAGGGACACCTTTGTAATTTGAAGAAGGGAGTAAAAAGGCAATGGAGATAAACACTGTATCAAGAGACAAATTCCAAGCCTTTGGGTCCCTTGGCTGTGGGTCTTCTAGGGTGGTGTTCCCATATTTTCACACACTTTCTTCTCCTTGGGACATCCGCAATGACCCCACTTTCTTCACCTTTTATTTCTAAATTTCTACACAAAATTTGCTTTTTGTCAAAACCCATTGAATCCTGGGTATAAATAGACCCAAACACATGCAACAAACTACTCCTTAATACAAGCACATTAAACTACCCCTACCTTTCTTGTTCCACACTTTCACTACCCCTTCTTCGACTCAACTCAACTCAAATCACGCCCATGGAAACCCAACTTGACTACAAAGCCAAAAGAGCAAACCCCACTTCCCCGACCAGCTTAAAGCTCTTTGGCTTCAGCGTCCATGAAGACATCACCATGGAAGAGGAAGACGAGGTGGTCATTCATGATGACGTGGAAGACTCAACCACCAAGGCCTCTTCCACTTCCCCATCTGCCTCGCCGGACTCCGCCGGTGTCGGTTCCGGACCTCCGTCCTCCGGCGACCGGAAATACGAGTGCCAATACTGCTGCCGAGAGTTCGCAAATTCACAAGCACTTGGTGGACACCAGAACGCGCACAAAAAAGAGCGTCAGCAATTGAAGCGTGCACAATTACAGGCCACGCGAAACGCCGCCGTTTCCTTTGCGCGTAACCCCATGATCTCCGCCTTCGCCCCGCCGCCGCACCTACTGGCTCCTCCGGGTTCCATGGTGGTCCCGGCAGCCCCGTGGGTGTACGTGCCGCCACGTGCCGCGCCTCCTCCCTTCCACGTGTCAGTATCGCACGGCTGTGCCTTCCCGTCGGCGAATGGCCACAACGGGTTGAGTAGTAATAACAGTAGCAACGTTACCATAACGGGTGTGAAAGCCGCGGGTGCAGGGATGTTTCCCTATGTTGGCGTTGTAGGTGATTCGCAATTAGCTTTGTCAACGGTGCAGGTGCAGGCCCGGGCCCACCACGCTACGGTTGATGGGCCCTCTTTGAGTAGGTTCTCCAAAGGGGATGGTGGGCCCAAATTTGATGATGCATGGGGCTTAGACTTGCACCTTAGCCTTGCGCCAGCTGCGCCGTGACTTTTCGGCTCGGCTCGGCTTAAAATTCAGTGAGTGTAACCGTCTCTTTGTTCAGGCTTGACGCGCCGTTTAAGGGCATATATATATTGGCTGTTTCAGCTTCGTATATTGTACATTTTCATATTTAATTGCTATTTTTTCACGTAAATTATTTCACTTAGTACACATTACAACTGCTCATATAAATTCACATCCACTAATTTTCCTTTTAATTTTCTTTGCCATACCATTCAAAATTTGTACATCACCAATCTACATTTGTAATTCCATTTTTTTTTGTTAATTTTCGTCTTATTATGCACCCAAAAGGACTTAAGAAGACTAGTAATTAAATAGTTGATAAACGTACCTAATTAATAAATCAAATTGTTACCTTAAACTCTAGAAAATGTATCTTAACCGATTATACTTTAGTGAGTTACTTTGTACATGTAGAGTACAACTTGTATAAGTTATTTTTTGGATCTCTTCAAAGTTTTAACTCACTTATATAAAATTATTGCCACAATGAATTTAGTATCATTAATAAAGATGCTCATATTTGTAATCTTTAGCATGGAATCGGTGCGGTATTTTTATTGAGCACATTGTGGTCCATTAATATAATGAAAGGATGCTAATATACCTTTGAATACCCAGAAAACATATGATTGGCTTTTTAATTAATTTTTATGCCAGAAAAGTCTTGCTAGTGGGCAAGCGACTACATTAATTAAAGAGAATTAAAACATCAATTTGTATATCAGATGTTTATGTCTGGATTGGGGAGAGTGACCTATCTGATATTTATTTCATCGTGTCGAAGATTTGAAGTCTGGATTTGGATTTTTTACCAGTATGTTAATATTATAACCACATATATTCATTCCTATGGCCAAAAATGAATAAAAGTGTTTACATAAGCAAGAACGGCCCTCACTAGTTTAGACAGGTTGTACACAGAAAGTACAATCAATGTGAAAAGATTATACCATTCATTCAAATAACTTCAAACCATTAAACATAGTAACAGTGAGTTTCAAAATTGTTTTAGCAGTAATTTTTTATTGAAAGGTATTTTTATTAAAAAAAAAATAGCAGTATCAATATAAAGCACATAATTAAGTAGTAAGCATTTTCACAAATCTTTAAGTCCAGCGGATTGTGAAATTTTCAAAACTTTTCTTCAAATGATCAGTGATCTTTGAAAGTATTGTACTTAGCTGAGGTGAAAAATGTGAAAAGGATAAAGCATCCCAACGTGTATGGTAACTGCCCAATACCTGTTATTACATGGTATCAGAATATAATATATATCTTACATCTGTATATATGCAAATCTAACTTACCAGAGTTTTAAATTAGATTCGTAGCCACATTTTCATAATTATAACCTTCAATTGAGATAAATATGGCAAAAATTATTGGTAGCCACGAAGGAAGATTTTATGATGAGTGTGTATTTGATTAGGTTAGATACATTTTCTGCACATATTATGCAGAACGTAGTACGCAATCTTTTTTACCTTCCTTTCATGGTTTTATTGCTTCTGTCCTTGGATCAATGGTTAAAAGAGGTGGTGATCGTGAGAATAACAATAGTGTCAGAATCACGTGGTCACAACACATGAAGCTCTATGTCTATTATTGAGCAATGACACGATTCAAGGAATGGTTTGAAAACGAAAAATCAACAATAATTATTAAATTTCACTCAAGTGTAAATGGGAAGTTTCTGGGTAAACATTTTATGATGGGTGAGGAGGGGAATGATAACTGATCTGTTTCTTTCTGTCACCATGTTATAATGCCACATTTGATGCCTTATCAAACACGAATACCTTATAGCTGATTGGAGACATCAATGAAAAACCAAATAATTGTGTCCCTTGTTACATAAATGACCAATTTAATATATATGCTTCAATAACAGTAACCATGCAAGAAAGAGATAGAATCTTGGATGAAGATTGATGTATTAATTAATTCCCTCGTTCCCTTAATTGATTTTCATGATCTTTATTATGTCTCTCAAAGAACGTGAAATATTATTGCAATATTTCTAGACACTAAGAGCTTCTATATAAATATATTAACCCTTCGATGGTTTGTTGGTACCTTATTTTCTTCTTGAACTTGAAAGAGTTGATAAAATGTGGGACCAATAGCAAGAAGACTAATATCTGAGAAAAAGGCAATTGGAAAATGCACAGTTTATTTTGATTAGCTGATTGAAGAAAAAGTGTTTCATTCTAATACGCCAATCTTTCGTTGTCTTCCATAATTCACTCAACAAGCTTCATATCTATGTTCAATAAGTTGCTGTCCAAACACAACGATGGTGACAGACAGAGTTTTCATTTGTTGAGAAAATAATTGACAACAATTGGTGCTTACTCTGAAGAGACTTGTGGGTAAGAGTAAGACAAGCCTTTCACTAATATTTAAAAGGGAAACTTTTAATTCAGAAAATAAACTATTTCTCACACCAGCATTAGAAAGTTTATTGTGTAAAAATATGAGAGCGAATTATTTTATTATATAATTGCATATGTAAAGAGACAATTTTCGATCTTGAGCTCAACCCACCATAGAGACACAACTATATCACTGTGTCAGGGTTTGTTCTGGTATTAAAAATATGCAAACATGTAATAAATTAATGTTATATTTTATAGTAAAAACTTTCTATCCCATGATTTGTGGTAACTTGTTAACATCAGTATCTTTTTCAAAGTTTATTAAAGGAGATAGTGTAAATATATAGAACAGTGGCGAAGAAATGAATAGTTTGAGGACCAAAATTGATTATATATCTCAACAAGAAGACTTTGTTAAGGACAGAAAGGAATAAATTTTGGGGAAGAGAGTGATGAGGTAGCCAGAAACGGTCATGTTGACAAGTGGTATATTCCCAAAATTCTCGATCTTTCTATCTTTCTCAAGACTTAAAGTGAAGTTCAGAAATATTGAATGTATATTAAATGGAATTAGGATAATACAAGGTCGGTGCTTTTGGCACCCATTATGCAAATATTTATCGAAATCTTTTATTCAAACATGTCAAACCCAAAAGAAGATTTGGTCACTTTAAATAAAAGCTATAAGATGATTCTATCTGCCTAGCTTAGCAAAAATCTTGGTTTTAATTTATCTTTTAGTTGGAAACAGGTGGAGTTGGTTTTCGCAAGAGAGGTTAAGGGAAGAATAAGAATACTTTTAGATTTTATTAAGAGGTTGGATATGCTTTCGGTTTTACCTTTCTCTTATTTTGCTTGCTTGGATCAGTAATTTTGAATTTTCATTTGTGGAACAACAAAAAGGTTGGTTCATTTTGGAACCATGATGATGAGATATTTGAAAACTTGGGCAGTTAGAGAAAAAGATCGTTGCTTTCTTTAGAGCTTTTCAACACATGAGAGTTAATTATCCTTAGTGGTTGGTGAAGAAAGAAACTAAGAAACCTTTCTTACACAATAGAATTAAAACACCATTAGCTGTTTGAACTCCCAAGTTAATCTAACATGGCTTACACACGCAAGTCACCAACTAGTCAAGCTTTCTTGTAAATTTTAACCCCAAAACCATCTTCTGCTTTCTTATTACTCACTTTAATCCAATTACAGACATGATTAAGTTCGTATACGTGTTCATAATATTGTGAAAAAAAAAATGTTTTTTTTCCCATTTTTGTTTTTGTTTTCTGGCTACATGTGTTAAATTTTTCTCTCTTGTCTTTCACCCACTTACACATCCCAAAAATGGAATGTACTTTAACCAATTTTTTTTCCTAATAAAATAGCACTGAAAGCATGCATGTGGGTTGGGACCATGAAATTTGAATTGGTTTGCGTTGGTTCTAATTGGCTTGAGGTTGATGAAGAAGTTAAGAGAGAATAGGTGATGATACCCAATCTACACGAAAAGAAGGTTTGTTTGTTATAGCAGATAGTGACTTTTGCAAATTACTCTTCTCCGAAAGTCTGTGTTTACGTAGCATAGGTTTGCACTATTGGTCAATGAGGATTTCACAACTAAGATGTAAAGGGACATTGTAGGAGTTGGAAGATGACTAAGACAATATTTTTCTCCCTTTCTTTTTCATTCTCCATCCCCACAAACTTGGACATTCATTGGTCTCCCCATGTTATCTTTCGAAGCAGGTAGTTGGTTTTTAAAATAAATGAAAAGGAAAATTATGATTTTCAATCAATTTTAGTCAATATTTTACAATGAGGATTGGTACCATTTATCCTCTAAAAAAATAAATCCTCTTTTAGACCAATATTCCTAATTAAATTACTCTCACTCATTAAAGATATTACCACCTTTCTTAGTAGGGATTTGTCTCAATTAGCTACATCATTGAAAGTTAGTCTCTCTTTTTTTTTTTCTATACCCGACTTTTGTTGGTACAAAAATTCTATTTGTATATTCACACTTTCAACAATTTTAAAATATTAGTAACTATATCTTTAAAATTATTGAATATGTTATTTCACATTTTTCATTGATATGTTTAGATTTTAATGAAGGATACAAGTCCAATTAATTCTAACAAACAATTTATCTCAAGAAAACCATAAATGTTTAAATTGGTGAAAAAAAACTACTAAAATATTGTTACTTTTTTCTCAGCATTTAGAAATAAATTATTTAATTGAAGACAGCACTGGAATAAAATTTTTAATATTTCCTTCAAAGTAAAAATGTCAATCAATATGAAATGAAGAGAATAAAAGATAAGATGGTGAACAATAAGATATGAAGAATTATAAATTATAATTATATATACAGTGACATATGCTCTTGACATTATAGAATACACAAGTTGTTAAATTTAGCTGGAGTTCTCTAGAGTAATAATGCATGAAAGTGTGGCTTTTTGAATCCGATGCATTAGGTATAATCATTTTTGCTGGACCTTTTGCTTCCATTTGGCATATGCATGGTTGGGAAAAGGTGGAATAATCATGGCTGAGAAAATTATTTTCGACGGGGGAATTGAAAAAGAGAGTAATAAAAGGGATAAAATCTGAGACTTCTTAATCTTTGTTTTGCTGTATCGCACGAATCATGAGCACAAATAGTATCTGTGCTAGTGCTATCATGAACTCAAAACTGTGCAACACTTCTTTTTGGCAAATTCCATAAAACTAAATCTGTGGTATACTTACATTTCAAGTTTTCTGTAAAACTTTCAATTAGTCTTTATGATACTTCGAGAGTTATTGACTCAGGATACTTTTGTTCACTTGTGTTTTGCACTTTTTCATGACAGCTTTCTCTAGTATTTTCATGTTTTCTTATAATGCTATCATTTTGTTTGCTTGTTGTACTTCACTTGCAACGCTCTGCCACTCCTTCTTCTTCTTTCTCTTCTTTCTCATAGCAATAATATCCTTTGTCGTTATTTAAAAAAAAATCAATTAGAGAATTTTGTAAATTGTAATATTTAAGAATTTTAATATTGGAGAGAGTGTAGCCACAAATATCTTTTGAATTAGAATATTAAAGTATTTTTTGAAACAAAAATCTTTGGATTGATTGTTCTGGCATGATGTTACAAATACTTAAAAATAGATGTTTCAAGAATGTATTAATTTTATGAAGTAAGGATGATTGTTAGGTAATTGATAAGCACACAACAGTAGAATATGTGACTGGGTGGAAACATTTTATATTCTCTAAAAAATGCACTTCATATTAATGGCTGGTTTTGTGTCTTCTCTAAATGTTTGAATAAAAAAAAATGTGTAAATGTTACAAATAAGAGAGTATGTGCTTTGTGTTGAGAATATTACTTAATATCTTTTTTATTTAAATTAGTTTTTAGAAAATATTTCAGTTTTAGAGATATATTTCAGTTTTAGAAAATTAATTATTTTATATTAAGAGTGAGATATTGTAATTATTTTATACTTAATATTCTGTTATATTTTGTTCTATATATAGAGTATATCAATAAAATACAAAAATATGTTCTTCCGTATAACATATCACATATATCTCTTATATCTCTCATATTATTAAAAGTCCTAAAAATTTCAACACTTTGAAATAAGTTTTCAAAAGTTATATATAATGCGAATGACGTTGTAAATATTTCAGATACTAAAAAAAAATGAATTATATATAATACTTGTGTAAAGACTTTTGAGTAAGAAAATGCATGTGTCAATTTGAGCAGTGATGTTCGCGCACCTTGAATATTTTTTTCTAATTATTTCACACGATTCTTAATGATACTGAAATTACTCCAATTTTTCTTCTTAGTAGATGATATAGAAATTTTGCTATAATTATTTCGGGAAGGAGCATAACTTGATTAAATGTGAAAATTTTTGTAAACAAAAGAAAAGTATATATGATGATCACATGACATGTGGGAGGTGAAAGACCTATCTTATAGGGCTTTCTTTATACTAGGTCTCAATCTGCATTTGGATGTCTTATCTTAGGCACTTCAGTGCCTTTTCATGGAGTTTGTGTCAATCGTCATCAACCTAAGGTACCTAAGAAAACTTTATTTGTTAATTGCCCATAAAGATGGGTTATAAAAGATGAAGAAAGCGTGTGTGACATATAAGCGTCCACTACACAAACTATTTAATTGTTTGAAGCCATGGAAATGATTTAACCTTTTACTCAAAAATTAAAGTGAGTGATGAGTCTTCATTTGTTGGTTGACATGCACCACGAGTGATTAAATTACGTGAGTGATTGAAAAACTAATAACAAAAGATGGTCCTCTTCTTGAGAATTTATGATAAATGGTGGCAATGAAAGATTTTCGTGTGCAACAATCCGAAGTTTAGTTTGAACTTTTTCTCACGCGATCGATGGTAACCATTCAGTCAACCAACCAGATCTCGGAAGTTGGAAAAAGAAAGGACGACAAAAGAACACTGATCCAAAGCCGCACGATCCGGCTTTGCGTGATGTTAATGCCGTGGGTGGGGTCTTTAACTATTCACGCAACTCTCTACCTCAAATTAATGTCCCATTTCATATTTTATCACAACACCAACAACCAAAAATGGAAAAAGTTCCAGCCAAAAACAAAAACAAACTATATTACCAAAACCATCTATGTACCTTAGCTTGTTACAAAGGATTAAGTTTTAGGTGAACCATGTCTAAAGGTTAAGAAATAAGCTCATTTTTCTAATGTGAAAATCAGTCTCAGATAGCAATGATCTTTCAAGTTATGGAATAATTTATTATAATCATGGATCTATATTTTTGACAGAAAAACTATAAAGTTAGTGCCCCCAAAACCTACCATGTAGATCAGGTACTGCCTTTACGAACAGTGAGTGATTCCAAGTGATATAATGCAGGAATTAGAACCTACAAAGATACCATGAATTTGTAGTTAGGGTTTTTAAGAGTGGAACAATAGATAACATTGGTGAAAGAGTACTTGAGCTAATTATAAGTGTATGATTTGCGAGATTGGAGTGATAATGAGTGATGAAAACAGTGATTGTGCGTACATTCTAACCTATTCCCGTGAAAGTGGGGGCCTTTAGGTGAGGGATTCATTAAATAGAATACTCAGACAACCCAACATAGGGTGCGTGTTCTTAGGGTTCCATGAGTCATTGGACTTGACCATGAGTCAGGCTCTGACTACAATCCAGTATATTGTTTTCTCCTGTACTTTTCTTTTCATATGTAGTAATATAATTACATCTTCTTTACTTTGTAACTGCAAGTACAGTACATAATTTTCACATCAGAAATAAATTACGTACGAAACTGGAAAAGAATGGTTCAAAAGTAATCACAAATTACAAATTTTTAAGTTCAACTGATGTCTCAATCATTTACCTTATTCTGTAAATAATTTGTTTTCATAAGAAGAACAACTCAAAAACTTTTCCAAGTGAAAAAACTTTACGAACATGCTAATAAACAATCCTTCTTTTGGCGCACTCAAACAACCACAGATCACACTGCTAGTTATAAACTATTCAGGAGTCTTATCAGTAACAAATAAAGTGGTAGCAACTGTAAGGACCAGTTTATGCGAAACTATAACACTTATTCCTTTTATTGGATTATATGAAGTGTTTTACAGTGACTACCAATCAAAATTTTAGGTGAAACATGTGTGATTGTCCCCGACTTGTCTCGTACTTTTGATAAAGTTAGATTGCCTTGTTTCCTAGCGTGCACCTGTAATAGATGCGAAATTTATTACTTCACCGCCGAAAAGGTTATTTTTCATCACTTAACCAAACCTTGTATCCCTTTCTCACGCGTAACTCTCAATTTTCCTTTTTTTCTACTACTTCTCATGCAAGTTTGGTTTGGCTCATGATTTGCATATACCTACCTTACAAGATTTAACGACCCTAATGTTACAAATTCTAAGATTGCAGGATAGGAAGCAGCAACGGAGATACAAGGTATAAAGAGGTTTTTCTTTGTACCACATTATACTGTATACTATAGATATATTTTTATGGATAGCAACTTAGAGACAAATATGGCTTAAAGTTTATTTAACTTTTTGAGGCATATTCTTATCTTAAGGCATGCATGTATTGTTGTTGACAAATAAGTTGTGACATTTTGTTGGAAGGAAATTTCCAATTACGGTCGTAAAGATGCCGAAAACCAGAGGGTACTGTGCAGTGAGATGAGATGCTTTCTTTGTTTGAACGGCTAACCTTGTTAACTCAATAACGTCATAGAGAGAATAGAGAATATGTGACCAAAATAGCTAATTGTTTTGTTTTACCAGAAAACTTGAAATACAATATGCCCTTTGGTACTTGTGAAGCTGAAAAGCAAGACAAGACCATTCGAATTTCTATCCGTTTTATCTTTTTATCCTTTTCCACTGCGAAAGAGGAGATCGATGGAGTAGATAACTGATAAAGGTGAAAGGGTGGAAGATATTTTAAGGTCTGACATGCATGCTAGAGAGGAAGTAGTAGCAGTAGTAGTGTAGTAGTAGTGTTGGAATGGAATGGTACAGTTGTTTCGTACGTCTTTCTAATTTCTATGGCTCCAAAAGCTCCTGTGGTCAAGTTGGAGACAAACGTTTGCGGTGCATATGAGAGTAGTTAGCAGAAAAAGTTGGTTGAGGTCTCTGCTCAAGGTTCTTCGTGTACTTCAACTCTAGGGGCTTTTATTTAACAAAGAGATAAAGATGGGACCCAAAATTGTTCTCTCAAGAAAAAGCTTGATTGACTACTACATGTGTCTACATTGACATGATTTATGAATGTAAGTTTAAGCTATTAGTTAAAACCTCAAAGGACGCGGAAAAAACAAAATATATGCATCCCACACGACCACTAACATCGTACCTCACAATTACTTATTATTGAGCTGTTTTTTTTTTTCTTTTTTTCTTTATCTTATCTTAAGTTTTGAATCGGTGGTAAAGGGTAAGCAAAAATGGTGGTATCGGGTCCTTTTTGGCAGAACAATGTTTGTTGCTTTTGGAAGAAATGTGAGTGTCCCCACAACACAAGAGCATTTTGGTGTGTGGTAATAACAGGCTATTTGCTTTATGCGAAGGTCTTGGGTTGTAGGCACTTTGAACTTTAAGAAAGGGGACAGGTTGAACGGCATTTGTGAGTTGGGATAGTCCTAAAGTGTGAAATGCACGGTGGAAATTAGTGGTGACGAAATCCAAATCATCAATAGATGTAAGACATTAATGGTTAAGTTGAAGTATTATCATAATCTATTTGGGAGATTCGGTGTATCTCAAAAGTGGGATGAGGAGAACGGCATCGATCTCTTTTATAACTTCCTCATCTACTCATTCCCAGCTATCACTCTACCAAACCAATTGCCCAAAACCCACATGTACATATTTAATGCATCTTTTGCTTCGACTCATCAATTAAGCTTCTTAAGATCCTATTGTTCCAATCCATCTCACTATGTTTCAAGCATGCTTCATCTTAGGATTTGTTCCCTCTGATGTACTTTTATTTAAAAGTGTTTAATCATAATTTTTTTTTTCTTAACAGGTAATATTACTCATCATTTAGATGTTAATGGAGAAGTCGAACCCACGACTTCTTCACCTCTCCCTTCCAACTTTAATTGTTGAATCTTATAAATTAATTTGAATTTAACATATCGGCGGCAAAGTATATATATTGGAGCACTTGATACGTTTCAACCCTTTTAGTTGTGATGTTATTTATTTTTTAGCTTAAAATAAACTCACTAATCATTCTATTTTATACTTCAAAGAAATTTTTTAGAAACAAAATTGTGGTAAAAGTGACTAAGTTAAAAAGTTAATAATATGTTACATACGTGTGATGATTGATTATAATAATTTTATCTTAATAAATTTAAATCTAGAATATTGATAATTTTTTTTCTTTTTGTTCTAACGGAAGAAATCGATCCTACAATTTCAAGTTCCCTAAAATATTATTGTTAGATTCAATTGTCATATTAATATCATTTTAGATTTTAAATTCAATTTTATAACAATTTTGTTATGTGAGGATTATATCTATAAATCATATTCTGTTAAAGACTTATAAAAGTCTAATCTAACTTATTTAACTCTTATTATATAAGTCTTAACCAATAAATGACAATTGGTTTAACTAGATCTCATGATGATACAAGGTTTTTAACTACATTTACTAAAAATTTCATAAATAAAATTTGGACAATATTGATTAAGTAGTTACCATTACTCATTACTCGGCAGTCACCCTTTCATTTGAAATATTATGAAAAAGATGTAATGATAAATTAAAAAATACTATATAAATGACTAATTCATTTGTCCTTACAAAGTCAAAATATTGTCTCAATCTCCCATTGATAAAAAAAAACATCTTAAACAATATTAAAAATATAAATTAACCATTACGGTTTTTCTTTGAATATGGATGACACGGGTTTATTGTTAAAAGAATCTTAGTTGTGTAATTGAAATAGTTGAAATTCAATAATTTATATATTTGTGCTAAAATATAAAATAGAAAATGCAGTGGAAAAAAAAGATTTCACAAATGATCAATCAATCTTTTAACGGTAATTAATCATCGGCATTACCCTCACTTTGTTTATGTGCATTTTATTTATATGTAAATTGAATAATAAATATTAATTAAAAAATTACAATAACAATTAAAAAATTATTTTTCAATCAAAATCAAACATAACATTAAATCATCCAAATACAAATTTAAATTATTTAAACATAACCAAATATTATAAATGTAATTAATCATAGTCAATGTTTTAATTCTTACACTTAATTAAACTTGCAACAAACTATAAAAGTTAATTCTTAAACTTCATTAAACCCCTTTAAGTAATTAAACTAATAATTAATCATAATAATATAATATAATTAATCATAAGAAATATGGGATGGGATGAGATAGATACTATGCATACATATAATTCTCACTGATATTTGTAAGTAAATATTTGGACACAAGCCATTCTCAACAAATAAATATTTACCTCATTGTTGATTTTGCATAACTATTAAGATAGATATTATAAAACCAATATACTTAGTATAACTGATATTTTATAATTAGAAAAAAATATAACAAAAGAAAAAGACTTTGCACTATTTGTATGTATTATTTTTTTTTAATAAGTAAGACCTTATATATTTTATTCTGAATATGTTATGATTTTAACATTATGAAGTGTGAAATCATACGGTTAATATAAACTGATCACTTCAAAACTCTTCTTTTAGCAAAGACGTGAGTACAAAATATTCTTATTGAATTGGATACTCAAAGTGTAATTAAGCTAAACCATAGTTTTTTTATTCTAATTGACTAGTACCTAAAAATTAAATTATTCCAATGAAATAAGAAGTCTTAATTTTCTTTATAAAAGTAAAAACATAAGATTGCCAAATCCTAAGTTCAATTCATCGGATCCTGCGCCATTAAAAGTGGTTTCACATCAGCATTTTCTTTAATTATTTGATTGATTTGTGTGATTTAAACACGCTTACAAATTTAAAAATAGTATGTTTGAAACAATCCATGTTTTGTCGAGGCGATATTTCATAACTAAATATTATAATTTTTATCGTTATCAATTTCTTTCTTCTCGGCATCACTGATAAGTAAATATCATAATATTTATTAATTTGTATTGTATTTCTTTTTCTTGAAAGATCAATATTTGTTACACAAAATCCAGTTTAATGCGAAAGAATTTATTTAATGGTGCTGACAAGCGATGATGAACAAATAACTTTCCAAGAATTTCTTTTCCTTATATTTATTTCTTGGACGACAAAAGTTAACCTTATAGACATATTGTATTTAATTTTACAAATAATTATTTATATAATCAAATTTACTGAATCCTAATTTTATCTTTCGAAATCCTAAATCCAATGGATTTCAATTCACGTACGTGTCAACAATGCTTAAAGTTACAAAAGAAGAAAAACTGACAATAAAATAGGCAAATTGTAACTCATTAATCTCTCAGAAAGAAAATAGTGTAATTTAATCCTTATATTAATATTCTGTAAAGTATTGAACAGTGAACTAACGCATAAATTACCAAAAAATAACTCAAAATGGATACAATTTTAAAATTACACCTAATTTTATCTTTTCAAAATATAAATAAATATATACAGGCTCTGCGCATTACCCTTGTAACTCTGACTTTTATCTAACAAAAAATTAGTAAAATAAAAACTAATAAAACATTTAAAAAATGCATAAAATCTGAAACAGCTTTTCATCCATTTTTGTGACTTATTTAATCAATTTGCTTAAACGGGTTTGCTTTACCCGTCAAAACATTTAAAAGATCCAAGCACCCAATATCTCAAAATTTCTTCAATAAACCCCACAAATCTCATTTTAGCAATAAAGATGTCCTGGTCAATTAAAAATAAATAAAAGAATAACCAGATATAAATCAGTTTTATATTTCAAGAAAACAGAAAACTAACACGTAAACCCACGTAAAAGTTAAGAAACCCTTGCTTATTAGGAAACTGCTTAAATGGTGGTTCTTCTTAAACAACTGTCCTTACGAAAGAGTTAAGCAATGATTTAAACCAATCCAACTTTACCCAATGAGAGGCATATTTCATAATTTCAAGAAACTTTAAATACCCTCTTCATACGATACAGGAGAGATAGTTATCAAGGTTGCATTGATTTGTTTATCTAGCTTTACTATTTACAATAAAACTTCAAAGAAAAAATCATAAATTCAGACTGCTCAAATTATTTGTCTGGCACAAAATCAAATTAGTAACCACGCTAACAAGAGAAATAAAATAGCAAACCAATAAAGCAAACTAATAGAATAATTTAAGAAATCATGCTAATGTTTCATCAACAGCAAACAAGATAAAAGATAATCAGACTCCAGATTCCTGAAAAAATATTCCGCATTCTGTAGTACAAATGAAGAGCTAAAAACCGAATCTGAGACTCGAAAACAAAATCTCCGTATGGAGCACTGTTCATGCAATTGTCAAATCAGTTAAACTAATCCACGGACAGGACCGAAAAAGACCCAACCTGAGAAATGTATAAAAAATATTTTTGTCCTAGACTACTACTAGGTATGGTCATAAATAACCTTCAACTGATATACAATATTCAAGCCTTGTGTAGTATTTTATAAATTATAACATTTCTGTATTAATCAGAATAGCTATGGAGGGACTTTGACCCTACCTTTAGGTTGTACCTGGTATTTCTTCCCCTTTTTTATTCACTGAAGGTATGGACTGTTTTTCTTCAACAACAGGTGCCCTCTGGTCTCCAACAACTGGTTCACTCGGGATGCATGGTCTCCAAATTATTTCGTTGCCCACATCCATAAGTGCAATGCCCTTTGCAGTCAAATCAGTCCTAATCTTATCAC